>JAEIGA010004639.1_pt1 | contig 21223 bp, 20 predicted proteins | sample 9270691 | NCBI WGS metagenome assembly JAEIGA01 (sample SAMN17057246, study PRJNA624740) | gut metagenome | biome: biome; isolation source: fecal sample | host: Bos grunniens | place: China: Xizang | collected 2019 | reverse complement strand
TAAAAACAAAAGGTTGTTACGAATTAACGTAACAGCCTTTTTATTGTGGACCCAGAGGGGCATGATCCCACGACCTTCGGATTATGAGTCCGCTGCTCTAACCAACTGAGCTATGGGTCCTGCGTCTTTCGCGTCTGCAAAGGTACTATTTTTAATCTTAAAAACAAATTTATTATTATTTTTTTTCGCTGAGGCTCAACACGGTTGATTTCGAATTCAGCACCTGATTGAAATCGCCCAATACATTCATATAGTTTATGAATGCTTCATATGGTGTACCATACGGATTACTATCTGTCAGATCCAATGACATCGGCCGGAAATTATCAACCGATTGTAACAGTCGCCAAGCATTAGTCAGATTCACATTATTCAGACTTTTTACGCGATCTCGCAGATTATATATCTGATTTATGGCCTCTCTCTGAAGTTCATTCTGAGCCCAATCTGACAATCCTCCCTCGGAGGCAATCTTCAAGATATGTTCGGCTTTCAATCTGCCAACAATCTCTCGCGGAACAGACAATGCTACCTCCTCGTTGTTCATTAATCGGTTTATCGCATCTTCAAACTCTGCCACATTTGAATTATTAATATCTTCTCCGAATATTGTAGTGCAGAACAAATCGCCTTGCGACCTATTTATCCATCTGTTCAGGGAATCAAAATTCTGCCAGGTCGAATAGGACAATAGCTTGGTTTTCGGATGTTTAGAATTGAAATGCAGAGTATCACTTTGCACTCCTCCAACCAACATTGCCGTAAATCCCATCTGTGACACCCACCGTCCAATGGTCGGAGTATATATCAAGTCTGTATTGCGGAATGTCGTCGCCTTCACTGACAAAATTTCGTCAAGCAATTGCCTGTAATTATCGACCTGTGTCTGAAACTCCTTGTAGTCGAACAACGAACTCAATGTATGATGGTGAGTCTCGGCAATCCATTCAATCTGTCTGAATTGTGCAAGGTGACATAGTTGGTCAATCATCAACGGAGAGTATTCGCGTAACTGCTCCAAGGCGGCTCCAGATATCGAAATCGAGATTGCAAATTTACTGCCACGGGTTTCTACCAGACGTTCTATCAGTTTGATCGCAGGAGTATAATTCGACACTACGGCACGCTGCATCTCTCTACGATTCTGATTATCATCGAGATAGAAATGGTCGTATCCCATTTGAAAGAATCTATATCGTTTCAATCTCAACGGCTGATGAATTCTCAGACAAATACAAACATTTTTCATAATCGGCTAAATTTTTGGGCATATAAATTTCTATATATCTCCACAAGATTTCGTGCAGCATCATTCCACCTCAGAGAATCAACCTCTCTACGACCATTCTCCACCACGATTCTTGCTGCAGGACGGTACTTCAATAATCCAAAAATTGCGTCGGCAATGGCATCTGTATCCCAGAAATCTACCTTTATTGCGTGTTTAAGAATTTCTGCCACCCCCGACTGTTTTGATATAATAACCGGAACATTCTCACGCATAGCTTCAAGTGGCGAGATTCCGAATGGTTCCGACACACTTGGCATTACATACACATCACTGCGAGCCAACATTCTACGCACTTCATCGCCTTTCAGAAACCCGGGGAAATGAAATCTATCCGACAACCCCAAGGCTGCAACACGACGTACCGACCTTAAATATAAATCTCCACTTCCGGCCATTACAAATTTGACATTGTCAACTCGTTTCAGCACCTTAGCTGCAGCATCTATAAAATAATCGGGACCCTTCTGATAGGTAATTCTGCCCAGATAGGTCACCGTCTGCATATCCAAATCACGTTCTACCACGATGTTCCTGTTCTCGGGTATTACGGCATTATGTACAACAACGACCTTCTCCGGAGCAATTCCATATTTGTCGACAACGATAGACTTTGTCAGATTGCTCACCGTAACCACTCTGTCTGCAGCCTTCATTCCCATCTGCTCGATTCTGAACACCTGAGGATTGACATTTGCTCCGCTTCGGTCAAACTCCGTAGCGTGTACGTGTACAACCAACGGTTTACCCGAAATCTGTTTTGCTAAAATTCCTGCTTGATAGGTCAGCCAATCGTGTGCGTGAATTATATCGAACTGCTCGCTAATATCGCGTGCAAGTTGCATTGCCACCACTGCATAACGTTCAACCTCTTCTATCAAGTTCGCCCCATATTTACCTGAGAAATTGTATGTCCCTCCGTTGAACTGAGAATGTAGTCTGACTCCACGAGCAAACTCTTCTGGTGTTACATAAGGCACAATCGGTGAATCGAGTTCAATAATCTGAGGCTGCAGATTCTCAACGATCCGAGAATCTACGCTGATCGAAGATGCATCTATAACCCGAACATCTGAATCTGATTCACCTCCGAATGTCTTGGGGATAACCATTATAACCTTCACATCGTTTTCAGCCAGACCGTGAGTCAATCCGTAACAGGCTGTTCCGAGTCCTCCGGTTATATGCGGGGGAAACTCCCAACCAAACATCAATACTCTCATAATCTATCTTTTGACATTAGACTCAATCATTTGCATTATCTCCAAGACGGCAGCGACACTCCACGCCTGCGAAATTGCGCCACGTTGGTAGTGAGGCCAATCACCATCATATATTTCGGGCAGCGAAGCCAATCCGTAACTATTTATGTCGTTCGCAAAATTTTCAACAATTCTGCGAGCTTCTCCAACAAAGTCTGCTCCGTAGATTCTGAATCCAACCCGCACGTAATGTTCCAGCAACCAAACCCATACCGTACCATTATGGTAAGCTGCATCTCTCGTAGGCTGATCACCCGAATAGACCCCTTTGTACAATGGATTATCTGCGGATAACGACCTCAATCCCTTGGGAGTTAACAATTTGTCAGTAACCACTCTGAATACCGACTCTGTCTGAGAATCGGTCAACATCGTGTAGGGCAGAGATGCTGCAATAATCATATTTGGTCTGATGAAAGTATTTGATTCCGAATCGTTGACAAAATCACACAAGTAGCCCCGTTTATCCGACCAGAAATTTTCCATAAAACTCTTCTTGACCTTTGCACATAGAGCCTTCAGTCGATGTGAGAATTTATACTCCCGATGCAGTGCAGCTTTGTCCATAGTAAAGCACAACGCATTATACCATAGAGCATTAATTTCAACAGCATATCCATTACGTGGCGTTACCGGCACCCCGTCTACCACAGCGTCCATCCAGGTCAAAGAATTGTTCCGAGAGGTGGTTTCAATCAATCCGTTATCACTCATTTTGATTGTCTGATCATCTGTTCCTCGAATATAACATTCAATGATGGTTTTCATTACACCAGAGTACAAACGCCATACCGAAGGTGTATTCAACTGCTGTTCAAATCGCTGCAAAGCATAGAAAAACCACAACGGTGCATCTGCACTATTATATGCCGTTGCTGTATTGGGGAATAATCCGTTCCGCATCTTTGCAACCATCGAATCAATCACCTTGGTGTATGTCTCTACATCATCATACGGCAACACCCCTCTCAGCGAAATAAAGGTATCCCTACCCCAACTGTCAAACCAGGGAAATCCTGCTATAATCTCAGTTTTGTCATCTTTAGTTGCGACGAATTGTTCGGCTGAATATCTCAGACAACCGATAAAATCCTCGGTATAATTTTTACGTTTGCAGTCTTGATTGAATGTCTGTTCTAACAATGCGATCTCCTCACATCGGGTACTGCACGAGAAGATGACCGACTCACCCTGATACATCGGAATAGAAAAACACCCACAACAAAACAGATCCTCCTGCCACTGGTAACCACGCTGCCGTTCCTGCTCATAAGAAACATTCTCAATCCAGCAAGGTTCGTAAGTGTAGACCGACTTCAGGTTTGTCTGCATATACAGAGTCGGGAAACCAGGATACAATCGGCACTTCACACCGAAGACTATCGGATAATAACCCGTATCGGCAAATATATTACGGTGAGTCAGTTCGTGAGAGTTGCGAAATGCGAGCAGGGGTCTAATCTTAAAATGAATATGATTTTCAGCTCGTATTAGTGTGTATCTGATCATTAAAGAATCACAGTTCTCCAATTTCAGCAGTTCCTTTTTCAGGACAAACTCGTCACATTCGAAAGTTATCGTCGGAATCGGGAAATACTCAAATCCGACAATATATTTACAACCATCAAGATTCTTACTCTCAGAAAACAGAGTTGATAGTTCAAAAGTTTTGTCTGCCAATTCGACACTCTCAATCAACATTGACAACAATACGTGACGTTGTCCTCCGAACTGCTCAATTGGTGAGACCATTAGTCCGTGATACTTTCGAGTGTTGCACCCACAGAGTGTAGTAGATGTATAACCACCTCTGCCGTTTGTCAGCAGTATTTCCCTTTCAAGATTGTAATCAATTGAATTTAAAAGTTCTTTATCAAAACAGAGCATAATTCTTTTACGATAATAATCGAAAAGAATCAGCAATTACTCTGCCAAACAGAGCGAAGATCAATATGTATAATGCTTGAATAAAGAGAATAAAAAAAGGGTAAGCTACTTGCATCGCACCGCTCAACCATCATACCTTTGCTGCCTTCCGACCCTGGAGGAGTAGACAGGAGCTGGTCGTACAAGACTTACCCGATGCAAAAGTAGTGTTTTTTTTCCATTCACAAAAGTTTTTACTGAATTTTTATTAAATTTGCAATTTAACACCAGAAATTGATTAGATGGCTATAAACAAAAAATATATCCGAATCGGACTGATTGCAATTGCGGCAATCTTCGCAATGTCGGCTTATATAGGTTTAAAAGTCTACAGATACGCATTCGGTAGCGATATTGCAAAGACGGGGATCGCATATATTCCGAGTGACGTTAAAAGTATGTCTTTAGGGGAGATTTTCCCCGATTCAATATTCAAGAATCCACGATATGCCCACAAAATGTGGGAAACCTATAATCCAGAGGGCTCAGTTCGCAGCGGATATTATGTAATCCCTCAAGGATTGAGTCTACGCAAAACATTCAATATTCTTCGTGCAGGATTACAGACTCCCGTCAAGGTGGTATTAAACCCTGTACGAACTATTGATCGTCTTGCAGGTATGGTTTCACGATTTATCGAAATAGATTCGGCTCGTTTGTATGCAAAACTCTCTGATCCGCTGACAGCAGAACACTACGGATTCACACCCGAAACCTTCATCGGGATGTTTCTTCCTGACACTTATGAGTTCTATTGGAATGTCTCTATCGATAGTTTCCTGAACAAAATGCAACGCCAATACGAATTGTTCTGGACCCAGAATCGTCGAGACAAAGCCAAATCACTGAAGATGTCCATCAACGAAATCTTAACCCTCGCTTCGATAGTTGATGAAGAATCAAATATTGCCGATGATATGCGACTTATTGCCGGAGTATACCTCAACCGATTGAGAATCGGGATGCCCCTTCAAGCCGATCCGACAGTACGTTTTTCCGTTGGCGACTTCTCACTGAAAAGAATACTTAAACGTCACACCGAAATTATCTCACCATATAATACCTACCTCAATATAGGACTTCCACCGGGTCCGATATGCATTCCGTCAAAGGTTGCAATTGATGCCGTATTGAATTACGAGAAGAGTGATTATCTCTATTTTTGTGCGAGTGACGACTTCTCTGGACGACACAAATTTGCACGTTCACTCAGAGAACATAACCGTAATGCGGCAGCCTACCAGAGGGCACTAAACAGAGCCGGAATTCGTTAATACTAAAAAACAATATAAACTCTAAATTTTGTACATTATGGAAAAGACAAAAGCATTTATCGACGCAAATCGCGAACGTTTTCTCGAAGAATTGTTCGAGCTATTACGTATACCATCAATCAGTGCAGAGTCAAAATACAAACCTGATATGGAACGTTGTGCCCAGAAGTGGTGCGAACTGATTCTTAAAGCAGGTGCAAACCGTGCAGAGGTTATGCCGACTGATGGCAATCCCGTAGTATACGGCGAAAAGATTATCAATCCGACACTGCCGACCGTATTGGTTTACGGCCACTATGATGTTATGCCTGTTGACCCTGTTGAATTATGGCACACTGACCCATTCGAACCAGTTGTAAAAGATGGTCGCATCTGGGGTCGTGGAGCAGACGACGATAAAGGTCAGTCATTTATGCACGCTAAAGCTTTCGAAGCTATGTTGGCTAACGGCACATTGCCTTGCAACGTGAAATTTATGCTCGAAGGTGAAGAAGAAATCGGATCTCCGAGTCTTGGCAAATGGTGTGCAGACAACAAAGAAATGTTGAAAGCAGATATTATTCTCGTATCAGATACAAGTATGATTGGTATGGAAACACCATCAATCACTTGCGGTCTGCGAGGATTGTGTTATATGGAAGTTGAAGTTATCGGTCCGAATAAAGACCTTCACTCAGGATTGTTCGGCGGTGCAGTAGCAAACCCTGCTAACGTTTTGACTAAATTAGTAGCTTCTCTTACAGACGAAGAAGGACGTGTTACAATTCCGGGATTCTATGATGATGTACGAGTTCTCTCACAAGAAGAACGCGAAGCAATCGGAGAAACTCCGTTCTGCATCGAACGCTACAAAAAGAACCTTGACATCGAAGAGGTTCAGGGTGAAGCCGGTTACTCGACAATCGAACGTACAGGTATCCGTCCGTCACTCGACGTAAACGGCATCTGGGGCGGTTACATTGCAGAAGGAACCAAAACTGTAATTCCTTCAAAAGCAAGTGCAAAAATCTCTATGCGTTTGGTACCGAATCAAGACTACGAAAAGATCGCAGTATTGTTCGAAAAACATTTCCGTGCAATCGCTCCGAAGTCAGTTAAGGTTAATGTAAAATATCTGCACGGCGGTTACCCATACGTATCACCAACAGATATGCCGGCATACAAAGCTGCATCAAAAGCTTTTGAACAAACATTTGGCAAGACTCCAATTCCATTCTACTCAGGCGGTAGTATTCCAATCATCAGTACTTTCGAGAAAGTTCTGGGTCTGAAATCTATTTTGATGGGCTTCGGATTGGACATTGATGCAATCCACTCACCAAACGAAAGTTACGGAGTTGAAAACTTCTACAAAGGAATCGAAACTATCACTTGGTTCTATCAGTATTTCGCACAACAGCCTCGCTAATAATTAGCAACTGTTGCATAACAAACGAGCCTGTCACTTAATGGTGACAGGCTCGTTTTTATTTGTCAGCCGATAATAAATTTGTATCTTTGCAACCAACCATAAACATATCAAATAAATAACTAAATATGAGACGAATATTATATATCGGATTACTTCTCTGCTGCGTGACAACTTCGGCAATGGCTCAGAAAGATGTGATTAAAAGAATCATCGAAATCGGCCAAACCGATAATCAGGTGATGGACCACCTCGATGTGCTGTGCAACCGAATCGGAGGTCGCGTCATCGGGTCAAATGCCTACGATAACGCCGTACAATGGGTAGCATCAAAGTTCAGCGAATGGGGACTCGAAGTGGAAATTCAAGAGGCCGGGACTCTTCCCGTAGGATTCAATCGTGGACCCTGGTTCGGACGTATGTTAGGCGAAAAGAATATGCAACTGCACTTCGTAACTCCATCATATACCGTAGGAACAAAGGGTGTACAACGAGGACACGTACTGATTGAGCCTATGTCACAGGGCGAATTCGACCAGATGAAGAGTCGTCTTAAGGGAGCCTGGGTGCTTGTCAACGGCACCAGCAATGGGTTTGCCATTGACCGTTCAAGCAAAGGCGATTCTATCCGCAAAAGCATCCTCATAAAAAATGATAGCATTAGAAAGATTAACAGACAAATTACTGCCGAAAATCGAAAAAACAACACCAATAAACCTTTGTTACCACTGATTACTGATGTTCCAGCACTATTTTACAAAGAGATGTGCGAGGCCGGTGTTTTGGGATTCATTCAATCGGCACGTGTACCGCTTCAGGCTCATTACGACAGAACCATTCTGACCGACTCGACATTCACATTCGACAATTTACCAAAGGCGTGCGATATCAAACTCGACGAACATCAGTTCGCAATAATAAAAGAGATGGCAAAGGAACGTCATACGTTCTTCTTGGAATTCGAAATCCGCAACCATTTCAGAATGGGCCCCGTAAAATACCACAATGTCATCGGTAAAATCAAAGGCACAAAATACCCTGATGAATATGTAATGGCAAGTGCCCATCTTGATGCCTACGATGTGGGAGCAGGAGCAATTGACTGTGGTGCCGGAATGACATCTGTCATCGAAGCTGCCCGACTCGTGAAAAAATCAGGAGCCAAACCAAAACGTACAATGATATTCTTTGCCTTCGCAGGTGAGGAATTCGGACTGCTCGGAGCTCAGGCTTGGGTCAAAGCAAATAAAGACAAACTTAAAGGTATCTCAAATCTGTTCAATCGAGATGGAGGGCCGCTGCCTCCTGTGGGAATCCGCGTACCCAAAGCAATGTACAAGGACTTCGTAGAGATTTGCAAACCCATAAACGACATCAATCCAGATTTCCCATTCGAGGTAAAAGAGGTTGGACCATTCAAACAAACAAAAAAACTCTGGGGAACAGATGCTTCGGTCTTCGAAATAGAGGGAGTACCCGTAATACCACTCGACGAAAAAGATGTCAAGGGATACGATTTCAACTACCGAGAGACCTACCATAGCGAACGTGATACGTACAACAAGAGTATCCCTGAATATCAGAAACACGCAGCAACGGTTATTGCAGTAATCACGCTGGGAGTAGCCAATCTTGACCATCAGTTATCTCGTGAAGGACTCTACGAATAATTCATCACACACCAAAATAAAAACAGCCTGACTGCATCGTCAGGCTGTTTTTTTCAGACAATTTATCAGAACTACTCCAAACAAGAGGATTTAGAATAGAAATCCCACACTAAACAACAATTGATAATCCTTCTTCGGAGTCACAGTCTTTGTAACTCCCTTCCTTGAGAATGTATACTCAGACTTTTCCGTCAAAGCGGCATAACGTGCCTCAAGAATCATATTTCCGAGTTTAATGCCTGCTCCGATTTGGTAACCAACCGGAATCTTCTTTGATTTAATTTTCACTCCCAGATGGTTGATTGAAGTCTCTTCGTTCGAAGTCAGATTAAACACCGGCCCCGCATTGAGTTTCAAAAAACCGATATTGAAACCTACAAGCAGCGGAATCTGAAGCGATGTTCTAGAGTAACTCAACTTTAGACTACCCGGAGTCGATTGCGTGACATTAAACTTAGAGGATATCGTATTGAACTGCAATTCTGGCTGAATGAACAAAAAACCCGGAATCTGCATATTCAATACAATGGCCGCGTGAAAATCAATTGCATCAGCAGGATTTGTTGCAATTGTCAATCCACTTAACGACACCGGATCGAATCTCACTTCTGACAATCCGGCACCTGCTCGGAACCCGACTCTGGTCTGTGCCGAGAGTGTAGTAGCCAATAAGGTGACTGCTACAACGGTTAAAATCTTTTTCATAACTTTAAGGTATTAAAGGTTAAATCGGGACAAAATGTCTCGACTATGTCAAACCAGAAAAATTATGATAACCGTATCAGAGCAATGGACTCAACAACCTAGCAAATGATTCGCCAATAGATTTGATCATCGGGCGATTATTCCAGCTCTTCGAATCGACCTGTTTGCAATGGGTCAAATCATCAAAGAATGTTTGTTCGAGAGTTTCGGTCAATTCGTTGTTGTACATAATGGCCGAGACTTCGAAATTATCCTCAAAACTGCGGATATCCATATTCGCAGTTCCGACAGAACAGAACTGCCCATCAATCATCAGCACTTTCGAGTGGTTGAAACCTCCTTGATAAAGATACACCTTGACCTTTGCATCAAGCAAATCACTGATATATGAACGTGTCGCCCACAGAGCAAGTTTCGAATCGGATCTTGCGGGCAATATAATCCTAACATCTATTCCACTCAACGATGCAACCTTAATTGCAGTAAGTAATGATTCGGGTGGAATAAAATATGGAGTCGATATGTATATATGCTTCTGGGCCCGAGTTATGGCAGCAAAAAATGCCTGCAGAATCGAGGCCCAATCGCTATCGGGGCCCGATGTGGCAATCTGAACAAGAGCCTGATTCTTGATATCCGACTCACAGAAATATTTTTTCTGATCGGCCAATCGCTGCCCACTCACAAAATACCAATCTGTCAGGAAGATTACCTGTAACGAGGTCACAGCATCACCCTCCAACATCAGATGGGTGTCTCGCCAACGTCCCCATTTTGTACCCGAGATATATCTTTGTGCAATATTTACACCGCCAGTAAATGCAATCTTACCATCAACGACAATAATTTTGCGGTGATTTCGGTAGTTTACCTTGCTCGACAACCACGGAAATACAACGGGAAGAAAACATCTGATTTGCACCCCTGCATCTTTAAGCCTTTGCAGATAGACACGACTCAAACCCCAGCATCCGACATCATCATATATCAGTCTGACCTCTACCCCTGCACGAGCTTTTGCCTCGAGCACCTCGGCAACGGACTGTCCGATACGGTCATCACTTATGATATAATACTCCAAATGTATTGATGATTCAGCACGTGAAAGAACGTCAAGTATATGATCAAACGTTTCTTCACCATCTTCAAGAATTTTGATTCGGTTTCTGATAGTTAGCAGCGCTTTGTTCGAGTTCAGCAGCAGAGTAATAATGTCCAGATTTTCAGCAATCTCTTTTCGTTGCAACAGACTGTCTGATGATACCAATGCCAATTGGCTCTGAATATTAGCCTTCTGAATCTGCTGTAAATCCGACAACCCTTTACGGCTAAAGATTTTTTCTCGCCGGTGATTTCGTCCTAACAGTATGTAACTCAATATACCCACAACAGGTATGACAGCAACAACCGTAATCCATATCAAGGCCTTCATTGGTTCGCGTTTGTCATACACAATTGTAAGGATTGTTCCGATAACAATTATCAGATATATCGCATACAGAACAAATTTCAATTGGGTTATCAGCATAATTCTCAAGGTTTAAACAACCTATAATTTCACTTCGAAGGGTCTACAAATATATATATTTTCAATCAGAAAATATCACAATTCGTGCCATATTTCGCCATTTTCGACAAATTATCAACTATAATTGAAAAGTTTTTTTGCAATAATTTATTTTTATTTCAGAAAAATCGTAACTTCGTAGTTTAAAATGTCAAAGTTTAATTTCGAGGTTAATGTATAACTACCCGAAAATTAAGACTCTAAAACAGAAACTTATGAGTGAATTCATTTATCAAGACCCATATCCAGTGGGTGAAGACAAAACCGAATATCGGTTACTTTCAAAAGACTTTGTAGAATTGGTCGAATTTGATGGTCGCAAAGTTTTAAAGGTCGCTCCGGAAGGACTCGAATTGTTGTCAATATCAGCATTTAATGATGTATCGTTCTATCTCAGATCGGCTCACCTTCAGAAACTCAGAAACATTCTTGAAGATCCAGAAGCATCGGATAACGACAAATTCGTGGCATACACGATGTTGAGAAATCAGGTTGTATCGGCTCGCGGCAAATTGCCAACTTGCCAGGATACAGGTACTGCCATAGTTATCGGACAAAAAGGTGAAGATGTTTATACCGGAGTCAACGATCGTGAATGGCTCTCAAGAGGTGTATACGAAACATACCGCAATTGTAATCTCCGCTACTCACAAGTTGTGCCAATGACAATGCTTGATGAACACAATAGCGGTACAAATCTGCCTGCACAGATTGACCTCTACGCGACTCAAGGCAACGAGTACCACTTCTTGTTTATGACAAAAGGTGGCGGTTCTGCAAACAAGACATTCCTCTATCAGCAGACAAAAGCACTGCTGACAGAAGAAAATCTCACAAAATTCATAACAGAACACATCAAAGATCTGGGCACATCGGCTTGTCCTCCGTACCACTTAGCAGTAGTTATCGGCGGCACTTCTGCAGAAGCTAACCTTACTACCGTTAAGAAAGCATCAGCAGGTTACTATGACAATCTCCCGACTTCGGGCAACGAAGGTGGTCGTGCATTCCGCGACCTGGAATGGGAAAAGAAAATCGAAGACATCTGCCGCAAGAGTGGTGTAGGTGCTCAATTTGGTGGCAAATATTTGGTTCACGACGTGAGAGTAATCCGTCTGCCACGCCACGCAGCATCTTGTCCTGTAGGCATCGGTGTTAGCTGTAGTGCTGACCGCAACATCAAAGGTAAGATTACTCCTGAAGGTATATTCCTCGAACAACTGGAGTTTGAACCGATTAAATATTTGCCGAAAGAGGCTCTTGAAATGACTCCTGCCGTAGACATCGACCTTGATGAAGGTATGGATAAAGTTCGCGAAACTCTGTCTAAGTACCCCATTAAGACACGTCTTAATCTGAAAGGGACCCTCATCGTAGCACGCGACATCGCACACGCTAAAATTAAAGAGATGATTGACCGAGGCGAACCGATGCCAGAATACTTCAAGAACCACCCAATTTACTACGCAGGTCCGGCCAAGACTCCGGAGGGAATGCCATCAGGCAGCTTTGGCCCAACTACAGCAGGTCGTATGGACCCGTACGTAAACGACTTCCAATCGCTGGGTGGATCAATGGTAATGGTTGCAAAGGGTAACCGTTCTAAAGCAGTTACCGATGCTTGTAAGGCTCACGGAGGATTCTACCTGGGTTCAATTGGCGGACCAGCTGCAATTCTGGCCCAAGACAGCATCAAGAGTGTCGAAGTTGTTGACTTCCCTGAACTCGGAATGGAAGCAGTACGCAAGATTCGCGTAGAAAACTTCCCGGCATTCATTATTGTCGATGATAAAGGAAATGACTTCTTTGCTCAATTGTAGAAGATTGAGTCTCTGAATAAAACAACAAACAGTCTGCCCCAAAAGAGCAGACTGTTGTTATTTTCTCATAAATTAAAATCTATCCCAACAGAGTTTCGACAAACGCATCACGATCGAAAACCTGCAACTGGTCGATGCCTTCGCCCACACCTATGTATACAACAGGAATTTTAAATTGATCGCTGATACCCAACACCACTCCTCCACGAGCTGTTCCGTCGAGTTTAGTTACAGCCAACGAGGTTACGTGCGTAGCCTGTGTAAATTGACGTGCCTGCTCAAAGGCATTCTGTCCAGTTGAGCCATCCAATACCAACATCACCTGATGGGGTGTATCGGGTACGACCTTCTGCATCACATTACGAATTTTAGTCAATTCGTTCATAAGATTAATCTTATTGTGCAAACGCCCTGCAGTATCAATCAAAACAACATCTGCACCATTTGCTTTTGCCGATGAGAGTGTATCATATGCCACTGATGCTGGATCAGAACCCATTTGCTGTCTTACCAAAGTTGCCCCTGAACGGTCAGCCCAAACTTGCAACTGGTCGATCGCTGCAGCTCGGAACGTATCCGCAGCTCCGATATAAACCTTCTTGCCATCAGCAACAAGACGTGCAGCCAACTTGCCAATTGTCGTTGTTTTACCCACACCATTAACTCCGACCACCATAACCACATAGGGTTTATGTGCATCAAAATCAAATCCAAGTGAAGTAAGTTCTGTCTTATTTTCGGCGAGCATAGATGCAGTTTCTTCTCTCAATATTGCATTCAACTCGGTTGTATTAAGATATTTATCTCTAGACACACGTTTTTCGATGCGTTCAATAATTCTTCGTGTAGTATCTACACCGACATCTGAAGTTATCAATGCCTCTTCGAGATTATCCAACACTTCGTCATCGACTTTCGATTTTCCTGCTATTGCACGACCGATTTTCGAAAAGATACTTTGTTTGCTCTTTTCGAGTCCGCTATTTAGATTTTGACGATCTTGTTCCTGAGATTTTTTATCTTTCGAGAAGAAACTAAATATACCCATAAGTATTTAAAATTGAAAAATATAACCGAACAAAAATACAAAAAGCCTTTTAATTAAAAAAGGCTTTTTGTATTAAGATGCGGAAAAACGACTATTTCTTAGCGAAAAAATCTTTAACCTCTTCGTTAGCTACGATCTCTTCTTTGAAAGCGTAAGCACCGGTTTTTTCCGATTTCACCATCTTAATACACTTGGTAAATGCTTTGCCATTACCAGTTTTCAGTGTTGCGACTACTTTCTTTGCCATGACTTACAATTATTTAATTTCACGGTGAACAGTTACTCGCTTCAGATAAGGATTGTATTTTTTACGTTCCAATCTGTCTGGAGTATTCTTCTTGTTTTTTGTTGTGATGTACCTTGAGATTCCTGGCACACCGCTTTCCTTTTGTTCGGTGCATTCGAGAATGACCTGAACACGATTACCTTTCTTTGCCATCGCTCTTAGTAGATTTTAGCAGGAGCCTTTGCTTCTTTCAATGCAGTTACAAGACCCTTTTTGTTAATAGTTCTCATACCAGCCGCAGATACTTTCAGTGTAATCCAACGACCTTCTTCCTCAAGGAAGTAACGTTTCGTTCTCAAATTCGGACTGAAACGTCTTTTGGTTTTAACGTTTGAGTGAGAAACATTGTGTCCACCCATCGCCGTTTTACCAGTGATTTCGCAGATTTTCATTTCGTTCAGTTATTTCCGTTAATACAAAATAGGCCACAAAGGTAGTCTTTTTTCCTCATTCCGCAAAATTTTTCAACATTTTTTATCACAGACCTGCTGAAAATGAACTATTAATCAATTGTTCTACGAGTTCTGGTGTACCCTCTGCTGATCGTTTTTTTATATGTGTCAGAGGATTTCTTACTCCCACCAGTTTCGGGTCACCCGGATCTACCAGCCACACAGGCACCTTGGGATCAACATAAAACAACAGCGAAGCTGCAGGATATACTGCGAGCGAAGTTCCGATTACGACCATCAGATCTGCCTCTCGGGCAATCTTTGCCGCCTGATCAAACATCGGAACAGACTCTCCAAAAAATACAATATATGGTCTGAGCAACGATCCATCAGGATGACGTGCATCAAGTTTCTGCTCCCATCCCTCAAATGGCACTGCATCTTCAGTGTTTCTCGAACTGCACAACTTACGCAGCTCTCCGTGCAGATGTGTCACTCGAGTCGAACCAGCTCGTTCGTGCAAATCGTCAACATTTTGTGTTATGACATAAGTTTCGAAATATTTTTCAAGCTCAGCAACAGCATAATGTCCTGCATTGGGTTTGGCCGCCAATGCATCACGACGTCGCTGGTTATAAAAATCTATCACGTCAGCCCTGTTATGCACCAAAGCCTCAGGAGTACAAATATCCTCAACACGTCGATTCATCCACAATCCGTCAGAATCGCGAAACGTACTCAGTCCGCTATCGGCAGACATACCTGCACCCGTAAATACCACAAGTTTTTTCATTCGGATAAATATTTATTTCAGAATTGATTGCTGTTCTGGTTGCAATCTGTGCAACAAAGATATAAAATTGAATGAAAGATTCTGCTTTAACCGAGAAAATTTTCATATCTTTGCAAAAAATTTTATATAATGGAGGAAAATTCCTTGCTGTCAAGACTCGACGGCATTAAATTGAAATACGAAGAGATAGGCCAACAAATGACCGATCCTCAGATAATTGCAAACGGAAAACGTTTTGCTCAACTTGGTCGTGAATACCGAGAACTCGAACCGCTGGTCGCTGCTAGCGACAAGTATCGCACACTCTCTAACCACTTGGCCGAAGCCAAAGAGATCCTCGCTGTGGAAAAAGACGAGGAGATGAGAGAGATGGCAAAAATCGAAATCGACGAAATCGAACCAAAACTCGCAGAACTCGAAGACGAAATCAAATTGTTGTTGATTCCTGCCGATCCGCAAGATGCCAAGAATGCTATTCTCGAGATCCGTGCAGGTACGGGAGGTGATGAAGCTGCAATTTTCGCGGGTGACCTATTCAGAATGTACCAAAAATACATCGAGAAAAAGGGCTGGAAATATGAAATCAACAACGAAAGTCCCGGAACATCAGGAGGTTACAAGGAAATCGTTGTCAAAATTACCGGTAACGGCGTGTATGGTGTTATGAAATACGAATCGGGTGTGCATCGTGTTCAACGCGTTCCTCAAACTGAAACGCAAGGTCGTGTGCATACATCTGCTGCATCGGTGGCTGTGCTGCCCGAAGCCGAAGAATTCGATATCGACCTGCGAATGGAAGATATCCGCAAGGATACGTTCTGTGCATCAGGTCCGGGTGGACAAAGTGTCAATACTACCTACTCGGCAATCCGCTTGACTCACATCCCTTCTGGAATCGTGGTACAATGCCAAGACCAAAAATCTCAACTCAAAAACTTCGATAAGGCTCTTGAAGAACTTCGTACCCGTCTATTCAATATCGAATACCAAAAATATATGGACGATATTGCAAGCAAACGTAAAACTATGGTTTCGACAGGTGACCGTTCAGCAAAGATTCGCACATATAACTACCCTCAGGGACGCGTTACCGACCACCGTATCAACTTGACACTATATAACTTGAGTGCTATTATAGACGGTGAAATACAAGAGATACTCGATGCTCTGCAAGTTGCCGAAAATGCAGAACGCCTTAAAGCAAGCGAAAACAGTTAACAACTTTCATTACACATAAAACAAATGACTGCTAATGAATTATTTACCCACATTCAGGAGAAACGTTCATTCCTCTGTGTGGGGCTTGATACCGATCTAAAAAAAATACCAGAACATCTGCTGTCATCAGAGGATCCTGCATTTGAATTCAATCGTGCGATAATTGACGCAACTGCTCCGTATACTGTTGCATACAAACCTAATGCAGCATTCTACGAAGCTCTGGGAACCGAAGGTTGGAAAACTCTGTTTAAAACGGTAGACTATATCCGCAAGAACTACCCCGACATCTTCATCATCGCAGATGCCAAACGCGGAGATATCGGCAATACATCAAAAATGTATGCTCAAGCATTCTTCGAAAGAATGGACGTTGACGGTGTAACACTCGCACCATATATGGGTAAGGATACCGTAGCACCATTCCTCGAATACGACAATCGTTGGGCAGTCGTTCTAGCCCTTACCTCAAATGGTTCGGCAGCTGACTTCGAACTCAGCAAACTCGCCGACGGAAGATTCGTTTTCGAACAAGTACTAGAAAAGGCCTCATCGTGGGGCAACGTCGACAACACTATGTTTGTCGTAGGAGCAACTCAAGCCGCAATGCTTAGTGATATCCGCAAGATTGTACCAGACCATTTTCTACTTGTTCCGGGCGTAGGTGCCCAGGGAGGCAGCCTTGAAGATGTTGCTCGATATGGTATGAATAGCCGATGCGGGCTGTTGGTGAACTCATCTCGTGCAATTATCTACGCAGACAAAAGCGAAAACTTTGCCAAGGTCGCAGGTGAATGTGCCCGCCAGATGCAACAAGATATGGACCGACTGCTATCAGAATTTCTGAAATAATTCTGTCAAAGGAGTATGAGCATAGAGAATATCATCCCAGAGAAGACAATCGAACGTCTCAGCGAGTACCGTCGCGTACTACTGAGATTGAAAGATAACGGACATACTCACCTGTTTTCTCATACTCTGGCAGCCAAACTCGGAATAACAGCAGTCCAAGTGCGTCGCGATTTGATGCTAATCGGATTCTCGAGTGACACAAAACGCGGATACGAAATCGAAAACCTGATAGACTTTATCGGCAAAGTTCTTGATGATGACAATATTATCAATGTCGGCGTCGTCGGAATGGGTAAACTCGGACAAGCAATCACAAGATATTTCTCGGGTAAACGTTCAAAGTTGAAAATCGTTTGCGCATTCGACAGCGATCCTAGAAAAATTGATGCAGTTCTGGACGACATCAAATGTTATGATGTAAATACCCTCGAACAAACCATCAAAGAGCAGAGTGTCAGAATGTTGATTCTGTGTCTACCTTCAAGCGAAGCTCGTCGTCTGATGCCATCAATCATCAATTCCGGTGTGCGGGGAGTTTTGAACTTCACATCGGCATATCTAAACTTTCCACCCGAAATCTACGTTGAAGATTACGACATCATCACCTTGCTCGAAAAAGTTGCATATTTCGTAAAAAACAGCAAAGATTAACCGTAGCGGCAATGAGAATATTTCAAGGATTTGATGACATCGATTCTATTTATTGTCCTGCAGTCACTCTAGGTTCGTTCGACGGGGTACACGCAGGACACAAATGCATTCTCAATCAGTTGAAATCAGAAGCCCAAAGAATCAGTGGACAATCGGTCGTAATCACTTTTGACCCCCACCCTCATCAGGTAATCTGTCCCGACAAGTCAATGGGACTGCTAACTACGTTGGACGAAAAAGCAGAATTACTTGACTCCCACGGCATTGACAATTTACTTGTCATCAACTTCAATGATCAATTCCGAAGACTTAGTTCCGAAGAATTTGTCAGAGATTATCTTGTCGGTAAACTCGGCATAAAATCTATGATTGTCGGGTACAATCACCACTTCGGTCACAATCGCAGCGGCAGTTACGACCATCTTGAACCGCTGCATAACGAATTGGGATTTGCCCTTACCAAAGTCAATAAATTCGATAATGGTTCTGGTAAAATCAGCTCAACCGAAGTCCGCAAGTTGCTCAACTCAGGTCAGGTCGACATCGCAGCCAAACTACTGGAATATCAATACTTTATCTCAGGTTCCGTAGACTTGAACGGTAAATTTGCCATAAATTCAAACCTTAAAATAATTCCCTGCGAAGGCACCTATCAAGTTATGGTCAATGGTAATTCGATGTTGGTGAAAATTGACTCAAAAAAACAGATAACCCTCTGCGGAAATATCCCAGAAGTAACAAATATCAAAATCCAATTTCTTAAAAAAATCGACTAATAAAGATATATCCGCCGAATTATTTTTTGGCAAATTCGAGAATTGTTCGTATCTTTGCCAAAATATATATTAAACCAATAACGGCTTATGTCTTTCATTAACGATAAAATTTGCGCCGAAGGTTTGACTTTCGACGATGTATTGCTGGTTCCAGCATACTCAGAAATCGTGGCTCGCAACGTAGACGTTCGCTCTAAATTCTCACGAAACATTTCATTAAATACACCAATGGTCTCTGCTGCAATGGACACAGTGACCGAGGCAGACCTCGCTATTGCCATAGCTCGAGAAGGCGGCATCGGGGTTATTCACAAAAATATGAGCATTGAACGTCAGGCTCAACAGGTTCGTAAAGTTAAACGTGCCGAAAATGGTATGATTTACGATCCGATTACCATCTCTAAGAATAACACAGTAAGTGATGCACTGCAGTTGATGAATGAAAACCGTATCGGCGGTATCCCTGTGGTCGAAGATGATATGAAATTGATTGGTATCGTCACCAACCGAGATTTGAGATTCCAACAAGACCTCAATAAAAAAATAGAAGAGGTAATGTCAAAGAATCTCGTTACCACTCGTAGCACCGACCTCAAACAGGCTGCAACCATTCTGCTCGAAAATAAAATCGAAAAACTGCCCGTAATAGACGAAAACGGTCGTCTCATCGGATTGCTTACATATCGCGATATCACCAAAATCAAAGATAATCCTAATGCTTGTAAAGACGAAAAGGGTCGTCTGAGATGTGCGGCTGGCGTCGGTATCACAGAAAATACCCTCGAACGCATTCAGGCATTGGTTGACGCAAATGTTGATGCAATTGTCATTGACACTGCACACGGCCACTCAAAGAATGTTGTAACATTGCTCAAACAAGTTAAGGAAAAATTCCCAAATCTAGACGTGGTTGTTGGTAATATTGCCACTGCAGAAGCAGCACGATTCCTCGCAGAAGCAGGTGCTGATGGCATCAAAGTAGGTATCGGACCTGGTTCAATCTGTACAACCCGTATCATCGCAGGTGTCGGAGTTCCACAGTTGACAGCCATCTACGACGTAGCAAATGCACTCAAAGGAACAGGAATTCCTGTAATCGGAGACGGTGGTCTGAGATATTCAGGTGACATTGTTAAAGCATTGGCAGCAGGTGCAGACTGTGTAATGTGTGGCTCGATGTTTGCCGGTGTTGAAGAATCTCCGGGTGAAACAATCATATATAACGGTCGTAAGTTTAAATCATACCGTGGTATGGGTTCTCTCGAAGCTATGCAAAATGGCTCGAAAGACAGATATTTCCAAGATAGTGTGACAGATACTCGCAAGTTGGTTCCAGAAGGCATTGCAGCTCGAGTTCCATACAAGGGAATGCTGGCAGAAATCGTCTACCAGATGGTCGGCGGTCTGAAATCAGGTATGGGTTATTGCGGAGCTCGTACTATCGAAGACCTGAAAAAAGCTAAATTTATCCGAATCACAAATTCAGGTATGCAGGAAAGCCACCCACACGATGTGGCAATTACTCGAGAAGCTCCGAACTATAGCCGTCAAGACTAATCTGTGGATATTGCAGACAATATAATTTACTTGCCGTTCGAAAGCAGTCTCGTCCTGAAACTTATCGGACTCGCATTGTTGTTGTGTTGCTCTGCGATGTTATCGGCTTCTGAAACATCATTCTTCTCGTTGTCGCCAAATGACATCGAGAATCTTAGAAAAAAATCATCGTCTGCAACCAAAGCGACACTGAATCTTCTTGGCCAACAAGACTACTTGTTGGCCACTATTCTTATTGGCAACAATCTAGTAAATATCTGTGCAGTAATAACTTCAAACTCCATCATTGATTCGATGGTACAGTTTCCACAATCAGGAGTCCTCGAATTTATTACAAAAACAGTTGTCGTAACATTTATGTTGCTGCTCTTTGGAGAAATTATGCCCAAAGTTTTTGCAACATATAACTCAATTAAATTTGTTCAATTTATAGCAATTCCGCTATCATTCTTAAAGAACCTGTTCAAGCCATTGTCTTGGATACTGATCTCTGTCAGCAACAAGCTGAATAAAAACAATAAGGCCAATATCTCAATGGACGAACTGTCAAGTGCAATCGAAATCACATCGACACAAAGTGTTGAAGAACAAAAGATTCTGTCCGGAATCGTCAATTTTGTCAATACCGAAGTCACCGAGATTATGAAGGCCCGCGTAGATATGGTCGTAATCGAAGATACTGCCTCAATGGCAGAAGTGCAACGAATAATAATTCGTTCGGGTTACTCTC
>JAEIGA010004638.1_pt1 | contig 21231 bp, 14 predicted proteins | sample 9270691 | NCBI WGS metagenome assembly JAEIGA01 (sample SAMN17057246, study PRJNA624740) | gut metagenome | biome: biome; isolation source: fecal sample | host: Bos grunniens | place: China: Xizang | collected 2019 | reverse complement strand
GTTTGTTCTTCACGAATGAACATGTCAAACTCGTAGATATGGGGAAGGGTAACATCATTGAAAGTCTTGAACTTGCCAAAACGTTGTAGGGCTTTATAAGTGGTCAAATGTCCCTTGCGTGTCCCTTCTCTCATTTTGCGGGATTGGATACGTTCGCGCATCCATGCCATGAAGTTGCGTCGGTTACTGCCGTCTGATGACAGATAGGTTTTGAATTGTTGCGTAGTCATGTCATCACCATTTACTTCCATGGCGATGATGATACGTTCAAATTCCGTCACTTTCTTTTGAATCTGTTCGTTGTAGATGGCTGCTTTGGGATGGTTGACTACCATGCCGTCCTTCCATTGAGTGGTATTCAGAAAGATACCGATTGAAAAGTAGAAACGTTCACGACCTAGACAGACAACGATTTCTACGGCAGCACAAGTGATTTCACTTGCTTGTTTTCGTCTGTTGAAAACTGTTCGAACTCTATTGTTCATAGTGTAACACATTTGTGAGGAGTGTAACACAACTGCTGTAACACAAAAACCGTCCGAAAGTGGCTTTTTATGTCCAACGGTGTCACCTTTACCTCTTTTTTTTATTGGTGCCACACTCAATGTGAATACCTGATAGTGATTGGTAACCTTTTGACAATCAAAGGCGATAAGAATATTAGAAAAAGAAAGGGACTTTTTCAAGTCCCTTCATCCTTGGTGATTCGCTTGGGGCTCGAACCCAAGACCCCATCCTTAAAAGGGATGTGCTCTACCTGCTGAGCTAGCGAATCAACCTCATGTGCCGTTAAGCGAGTGCAAAGGTATAGCTTTTTTGTGTAATTACAAACTTTTTTGCCGTCTTTTTCATTCTTGGCCCTCTTTTTGTGTCTTTTCGTGTTCTGTATCGACTTCTATTTTCTCTTCTTCCTCTTGTTTCCGCAGAAAACGACGATAGTATGAGAGGATGAGTGAAGTTGCAGGAAGGGCAATAATCATACCTACGAGCCCGAGTAGGCTACCCCATATAGAGAGCGACAATAGAATTACTGCAGGATGTAGGCCGATAGCCTTGTTCATAATGCGAGGGATGAGTATTGTCTCTTGGATAATCTGCACCACAAGCATCACGATACCGGCAGCAATGAGTATCCACCAGAAATTCTCACCTGTGTTGGCCGCCTTTACCAGTGCCAAGAATACCATGGGAACGATTGAGGTAATCTGTAGGTAGGGTACAATATTAAGTAATCCTACGAAAAGTCCGAAGCCGATGGCCATGGGAAAATCGATGATAAGAAAACCTATACTGAAGAGTATTCCTACACATAGGGCGATGAGTGACTGTCCGCGGAAGTAGTTGCTCATGCTCTCCTCGACATCACGTGCTAAGCCTACTACACGCTCGCGATATTTCTCAGGGATGAGGCGTACCCATCCGCGTGCCAGGGTTTCGTAATCGCTAAGGATGAAGAATACATATACCAGAACCATGAATGCTGCTACCACACCACTCATGAGGCTGAATGATTGTGAAACCACATTCCATAGCTTGGGAAGTCCACTCTTGATAAGCTCGCCTATGCGCTCGGCTGAGAAGTATGCCTCAACTTGACGCATGTCAACATGCTCGCGGATAAAGTTGTTCACCACATCGGGAATGTTGTTGGCAGTGCTTCCAGAGGTCAGGTAGTTGGTGATGAACTCTTTGAGCATAACCATCTCCTCTATAATGGGGGGGACGATAGCATATGAAATGCCTACCATGATTCCTGTTACTAAAAGCAAAACGGTGATGATGGAAAGCACACGGCTCTTGAATTTCAGACGGTACTGAAAGAACTTTACAATGGGGTACACCAGATAGCAGAACAACCAAGCAATAAGAAAAGGTAGCAATGCACCACTGAGTCTGCTGATGAGAAGGTAGGCGATAATAATACCGGCAATCGCCATGAGTCCGCGGATGAAACGGTCAAAGGTTATCTCTCTGTTCATATTCGTTCTCTGTTAGGTGTTGTTCTTGGGAACCAAAGAAACTGAAATGTACACTGCCATATACACGTTCTTGGATAAAGTGACTATGGTGAGCAAAGTTGTGATCTTTGCCATGCTCGAGGATGAGGAGTCCATCGGGAGCGAGCATACCTTTTTCAAGGATAAGGTCGGGCAGCTCTCCTAAACGAGAAAGGGCATAAGGGGGGTCAGCGAAGATGAGATTGAATGTGTCGTGACATTTCTCGATGTATCGGAATACGTCAGTACGAAGAGGAAGCCAACCCTCCTCTTTCAGTTGTTCCTTTACCTTATATATAAAGGAGTGATGTGAGGGCTCGCGCTCTACAGAGACAACTCGGGTACAACCTCTTGATACAAACTCTAGGCTGATGCTTCCTGTGCCTGCAAAAAGGTCGAGTACATTGTCGCACTCTTCAAAGTCAATGAGGTTGTTGAGTACATTGAAGAGGTTCTCTTTGGCAAAGTCTGTAGTGGGACGTGCCTTAAATGTACGTGGCACCTCGAAGGTGCGTCTCTTGTATTTTCCGCTGATTACTCGCATGCGATAAGGGCTTGAAGGTCAAAGGGGATCTCACCGATACGTGCCAATTCGGTAGAATGGAACTCTTCGGCAGGACGGATGATGTGAATGTGTTGGATGAATTTCTCTAACTCTCGTGTCAGAGCCTTGGCATTACGTGATGTGCCTACAAAGTGTAGGGTGTCATCAGTTTGTGATAGCCCGAGGGTCTGCCAGCAGTTAAGTAGGAAGTATAGGGTATCTGCAGTGTCTCGACCATTGAAGGTGTTGACGAAGAGGGGAGCGGCATTGGTAAAGCACAGCACGTGAGCATAGCGTTTATGCATGTTTACCATGAAATAGTTGCGTCCACTGGCATAGCTTTTTTCTACACCAAAATCAATGAGCGAGCTCACGGGAGCGTATAGTTGTGCCTTGGGGTAGCGTTCTGTTATGAACTGGTACAATTGACGCTCTACTCCAAAAAGTACTACCGCTTGACTTTCTCCTACCATATTAGGCAAAACGATGGTGTTATCGGTCGTTGTCGGAAAGTTCTGAAGATACAGCTCCCTCTGATGTGACTCGGCATAATATTCCTTGGGAATTATGGTATAGGGGGCCTCTGCAATGATAACGTTAACCTTGGCATAGGTATAGCGTAACATTTCGGTCTCTTGCAAGGCTGTTTTCAGATTGGCCGTAAGTGATCGTAGAGGGTCAATGCTGTAGGGCTGATAGACGTACTGATTGTCAACCTGTGGGTTGTGTACGGAAAAACAAAATCCATCCGTACTCAGACGGATGGATAATGTATATTGCTTGGTGCGGTTGAAATCAATCACAATGCTCCCAAATGTATTTGGTTGTACTGATTACTCCCAGTTACCGGCATTGTTGTTACCAACCTCGGCATCACCAACCTTCAAACCGGCATAGCGGCCCAACTCCTGCTGGAGGTCAATGAGGTTGTTCAACTCGTCCTTATTGATACCCTCGAGGTATGTGCGGTAAGGAGTCTTAGCCTCGAAGAGGTAGAGTTTGTTACCTGACTTACTGCTTGAGTCACAACCTGTGCGCATCTCAAACTCTGCACCATTACCGAAGGGAACATAGCGCAATGAGTCAGCATTGAAACCTTTGGGATACAAGGTATCAAGAGCGAGCACCCACATGGTGTCACGGCTGAAGATAAACTCTTCTACTTCGCCCTTCTTGTTCAACTTAACAAGACCAGCCTTCTCTGCCTCTTGCCATTTTTTCTTAGCAACAGCAGGCTTCTTGGCATTTCTTGCGTCCTCGATAAGCTTCATAGCCTTAGCCTCGGTCAAACCATCTTCGAGCTGCTTATCAGAAAGTTCACCTACCTTCTTGACGAAAGGAAGACTGTCATTCTTTACGAAAGCAATCAACTCATCGAAGTTGTCGGTGTATTGACCTTTGTTGCGGTCACGGAAGGCAATCTGTGCGGTACGGATGTCAATCAAACGTGCAATAATTTCTTTCTCTCTTGCTTCACGCTCTTTGCCGAAGTTGATAGAGCCCATGATGCTACCAACACAGATGTAGGCGAGACCGGCTACACACAATACCAATACGATATTTACTACTTTTTTCATGTTTATATGATTTATTTGATTAATTTCGTGCTGCAAAAGTAAAACAAATAGTTTGAATATGCTATAAATAACCGTTTTTTTTCTTCCAAAGGCGATGATAAATAGTTTTCTAACAGCAAAAATACAGGAAAATTTCGGTTTTGAGCCGACGAATGAACAATCCGAAGCTATCCGCATGATAGGAGATTTTCTAATGTCACGTCGTGGAATGGAACTTTTTCTGTTGCGAGGATATGCCGGTACGGGAAAGACTACTTTAGTAGGAGCGTTGGTTAAAACGTTGGTTTCCCTCAAACAATCCGTCGTTTTGATGGCTCCAACTGGACGTGCTGCAAAGGTCTTCTCGTCTTATGCTGAATGTCCGGCATATACCATCCATAAGCGTATCTATAGGCAAAAGTCATTGACGGATGATACGACATTTTCGCTAAATGTAAACCTCTCGAAGCATACGCTATTTATTGTCGATGAGGCCTCTATGGTAGCCAATGATGGCCTGTCATCAACCTCTTTCGGGACAGGTCGATTACTCGATGATTTGATTCAATATGTCTATTCGGGTGAGGGGTGTCGGTTGATGCTGATGGGCGATACTGCACAGCTTCCACCCGTAGGTGAGGAGGAGAGTCCTGCTTTATCTGCTTCGCTATTGGCTTCGTATGGTTTGCAAGTGTATGAGAAGACGCTTACGCAAGTGATGCGACAACTTTCGGAGTCGGGAATTCTCTATTGCGCGACAAAGATTAGAGAGCAGCTTGCATCTGCTTCGGAGGAGTATAGCTTCGATGCTAAGGCTTTAGCCACATCATTCCTTGGAGAACATACTTTTGCTGATGTGAGCCATGTGCAAGGAGATGAATTGATAGAGTCGATAGAGTCGGCTTATTCGCGTTGGGGTACCGATGATTGCATGATAATATGCCGTTCGAACAAGCGGGCTAATGTTTACAACCAAGGAATAAGAAGTCGTATATTATACCGTGAAGATGAGCTTGTTACAGGAGATCGTATTATGGTGGTGAAGAATAATTACTATTGGATTGATCGTGTCGTGCGTGAAGAGAAGCAACCCCAGCCTTTGTCTTTCATAGCCAATGGTGATATAGCCGTAGTGCGTAGAGTAAGACGCACTCGTGAGATGTATGGATTCAGGTTTGCAGATGTTTTGCTTCGTTTTCCAGATTACGAGGATTATGAACTGGAAACGACTGTTTTGTTAGATACGTTGCGTTCAGAATCTCCTTCGTTGACTCGTGAAGAAAGTGAGCGGCTTTTTGAGAATGTAATGGAGGATTATATCCACATCTCGCAAAAGAAAGAACGCTATAAACAGCTGCGTGAGGACCCTCACTTTAATGCTTTGCAGATAAAATATGCCTATGCCGTGACCTGTCATAAGGCACAGGGTGGACAGTGGGGAGCTATCTATCTTGATCAGGGATATTTGCCTCCTGAAACCTCGGTTGTCGACTATTATCGTTGGCTTTATACTGCATTTACTCGAGCTACCGAACAAGTGTATTTGGTCAATTGGCCAAAAGGTGAAAAATAGGACTAAATGCAATGTCGGGATTGCTGTATAAACAGATGATATGCAAAATGTATGCATTATGCAATAATATATATTATTTAACATGAAATAGTCTTTTCGGCATTAGCTGTATTCGTGTTTTATGCGTATCTTTGCACGTTTTTTGTGGAGAAGGTTCTCCATGTGTGATTGAGTGAAATAAAACCAATGCGAATAATGAGAAAAAGATTATTGACAGCCGCTTTCGGACTGATGATGGCTTTCGGTACACTACTTGCGCAAAACTTTGTGGTAAGTGGTACAGTCATCGCCAAGGAAGATGGTGAACCGTTGATTGGTGTAGCTATACGCCAATTGGACAATCCTAACAACGGTGTGATTACAGATTTTGATGGAAATTACACCATCGAAGTAGTGGGTAAGGAGGTTACACTGAGCTTCTCCTATTTGGGTATGAAGGAGGAACAGCATAAGGTGACCGCAAAGACTAAGACACTGAACGTAGAGATGCTACCAGACGTGCAACTTATGGATGAAGTGGTGGTCGTAGCTTATGGTACCAGAAAGAAGGGTACTATTGCCGGTTCGGTATCGACAGTGAAGGCCGATAAGATTGCCGAAATCCCTGCGGCAGGTTTCGATCAAGCATTGCAGGGACAGAGTGCAGGTCTCATGGTACTCTCTAATTCGGGTGAACCATCAAAAGCGGCAACCTTCCAGATTCGAGGAACCAATTCTATCAACTCTGGTACAGCTCCTCTCTTTATCCTTGATGGTGTACCTATTTCAAGTTCAGATTTCAATACCATCAGCCCGAGCGACATTGAGTCGGTGTCAGTGCTTAAGGATGCTTCATCAACTTCAATCTATGGTGCACGTGCCGCTAATGGTGTAGTCGTTATAACTACCAAGCGTGGAACACAGATGGAGAAGCCCAAGGTGACATTGCGCGCACAGACTGGTTTCTCACAACTGGCAAGTTCTAAGGAGTGGACACTGATGAATACTGCTGAACGTATCCAGTTCGAGAAGGAAATTGGACTCGATGCAGGACAAGATTACGAATTCTTGAGTCAGACTGATGTAAACTGGCAGAAAGCAATTTTCAACAATCGTGCCATGTTGCAGAATTACGATTTTTCGGTGAGTCGTGCTACAGAGAACATGAACTACTTCGTGTCAGGAAACTTTTACGATCAGGATGGTATCGCTCAAGGTTCGACCTTCCGTCGTTACTCTTTGAGAAGTAATGCTGATGTAAAAACAGGAGAATGGCTCAAGATGGGAACCAATACCATGATGGCTTATGAAGAGGTTCAGCAAGCTGATGAGGGTTCTTACACCTTGTATACTCCAATCTCGGCAAGCCGCTTTATGCTTCCCTATTGGAATCCTTACAAGGCTGATGGCTCTATCGCTTCGTCAAAGGATGGCTCGTGGGCTGGTACGACACAAAATCCTATCGAGTGGATGGAGGATAACCCACAGTTGAATCAGAAGTATAAGGTGCTGAGTACTGTTTATGCAGAGGTGACTCCGATAAAGAACCTTACCATGCGCTCACAACTTGGTGTTGACTTCTCACTTTCAACGACTGACATGAAGTCGTTGCCCAGTTTCCCCGGAAACAACGGTATCGGCTCTGCAGGTAAGGCTTCAGCTAATGCATTGCAGCTTACTGCAACTAATACAGCCAACTACAAGTTTAACTTGGATTATGTACACGACTTCAACTTTATGTTGGGTCAGGAGGGTGTGAACTATCGTTCTGAAAGCTTCCAAGTGGTAACACGTGGACAAAACAATGACTTCCTCACTACACTCTCGAACGGTACATACGCTTCGTCATGGGCGAATAGCTATTCAAGCTATGCCTACCTTTCATTCTTCGGACGAGGAGAATACAACTACATGGATAAGTATTATGCCGACTTCTCGCTTCGAAGTGATGCTTCATCACGCTTCGGAAAGAATGGCCGTTGGGCAAGTTTCTGGTCGGTAGGTGCTATGTGGAATGTGCTGAAAGAGAAGTTTATGCGTCCTCATACTTGGATTACCAATGCACAGGTGGCGCTCAGTACTGGTACCTCGGGTAACTCGTCAATCCCTAATTATGACCATTTGGAACTCGTTGGTGGTGGCTATATCTATAATGGAGAATCAGGTATTGCTCCTTCAAGTGAGGGTAATCCTAATCTTAGCTGGGAGCAGTTGTGGAGCAGCAATCTTGCTTTGCACTTAGGTTTTGTACATCGCTTCAATGTGGATTTTGAGTTGTATAACAAACTTACCACAAACATGCTGATGCTTGTGCCTCAGTCATACGCAAATAATGGTTTTGGTCAGCGTTGGGATAATGTTGGTGCTATGGTCAATCGTGGTGCTGAGTTGTCTGCTAATCTTGATGTTATCCGTGCCGAGAAATTCGTGTGGAATATCAGTGGTAATGCTTCTTACAACCATAATGAGATTACAGAACTCTACAACGGTCTTGACGAATATGAAATGTCGGGTACGTCGACTAAGCTTGTGGTAGGTCATCCTGTGGGAGAGTTCTATATCAATCGTTATGCGGGTGTAAATCCTGCTAATGGCGATGCGCTTTGGTACGATAAAGATGGCAATATTACAACCGAGTTCCGCGAATCTGATAAGGTGCTCATTGGAAAGACCTACATGGCTCCGTGGCAAGGAGGTTTCGGTACATCAGTTTCATGGAAGGGCTGGACAGCAAGTACACAGTTTGCTTGGGTGGCAGATCGCTGGATGTTCAATAACGACCGCTTCTTCGAGGAGAGTAATGGCTTGTATTCCGTATATAACCAATCAAAGCGTTTGCTCTATGATCGTTGGAAGAAACCTGGTGACATTACAGACATTCCTCGTTATGGCGTAACTCCCCAAATGGACTCACGTTTCCTTGAAGACGCTTCGTTCTTACGAATGAAGAACCTTATGCTTAGCTATACCTTGCAGCCTAAAACCTTAGAGAAGATGAAGGGTATCGGTGGCGCACGTTTTTATGTGCAGGGTCAGAACCTTTTCACCTTCACCAAGTTTAGCGGTATCGATCCCGAATCGACCAGCAATGTGTATGCAGCACAATATCCTATGTCGAGACAATTCTCAATCGGTCTTGAACTCAACTTCTAATCCCCTAACGAATTATGAAGAAACTCAAATCATATCTGCTTATCACACTTAGCGTGTGCATGCTGTCATCTTGTCTTGACAAGTATCCGCAAGATGAAATTCCTGCAGGTAGTGCCATTTCTACTATCGAAGAGGCAAACCAAGCAGTAATCGGTATCTATAGTGCATGGCTCAGTGGTGCACTCTACAGTGGTTACCTTACCCTGCTTCCTGACTTGCAGGCTGACCTCGCTTATGCGGTCAATGGATATACCAATACTTATGGTGATGTATGGCGTTGGGATATCCTTGCTACCAATTCACAAATCACCTCTGTGTATGGTGCGCTTTATAACGTTATCGGTTGTAGTAACTTTTTGCTTGCTAATGCAGACAAGGTGCGCGAGAATATATACAGTGATGAGGATTTCGATCGCTTAGAGCAGTATTGTGGTGAGGCCTATTTCGCTCGTGCCTTGGCTTACTCAGAACTTATTAAACTCTTCTGTAAGGCTTACGAGAGCGATGATGAGGCTGCCGAGGAGTTAGGTGTAGTACTCAAGAAAGAGTATTATAGCAACGACCCATTAGTGCGTGCTTCGTTAAAAGATTCATATCAGTTTGTTCTTGATGATTTGAAGCGTGCTGAAGATTGTTTGCAAATTGATGAAGACAATGAAGAGGGTTATACCTACTATGATAGTCCCTACTTTAGTGTCTATACCGTATACGCATTGCGTGCGCGCGTGGCTCTTTATATGAAGGACTACGAGAATGCCATCAAATATTCGACATTACTTATTGAAAGTGGCGAATTCCTGTTGGCAAGTGCTAGTACTGTGGCTACAACGATGTCTGATTATTTGTCAATGACAAACAAACAAATCAGCCTATATGAATATATGTGGCGCTATAACTTCTCTTATGAGACCATTTGGAAGGTAGGCTTCACCACTACAGCTTATGGTGGTGCTTTGGGTTCAATCTTCTTTAATTGGGATTACTCATCATACAAACCTGACTATGTGCCTGCTCAGTGGGTATTTGGATTATATGGCTCTAACGACTTGCGCTACAGTGCGATCTTTCAGGAGGTGACTACTGGACATAGTCATGGACTTACTTGGCCTTTACTCGCCAAGTATTGGGGTAATCAGAGTTTCTTTGAGAATGCTCAGATGCTTCACGTATGTGAACCTCAGGTGTTCCGTCTCTCTGAGCAGTATCTCATCCGTGCTGAGGCATACGTGCAGCAGGAGAAGCCCGATTATGCTAAGGCGTCTGCAGATATTGCCGAATTGCGTAAGGCACGTTATAGCTCTGGTGCTTCGGCTGCTCTAAACAAGGATAATGCGATGACTGTCATCGAAGAGGAACGTGTGAAGGAGCTTTACATGGAGGGCTTCCGTTTGCAAGACCTCAAACGTTGGCACAAGGGCTTTGAGCGTACACCTCAGTCACAGTCGCTCTCTAATGGTAGTAGCCTTAAGATTGAAAAGGATAATCCGCTCTTCGTATGGCCCATTCCTCAGCACGAGTTGGAGTCACCGGGTGCTAACATTGAGCCAAACGAAAGTAATAAATAATTGAAGGAGACAGGACGTATGAACAAGAAGATATTATTCGGTATAGTAATGCCATTAGTATTGCTTACCGCATTTACCAGCTGTAAAGAGGAATATATCACGTACCAGGGTGCTGAGTACATCATGTTTGCTGATACTCTCACTGTATTGGGTGTAGAGAATAGTGAAGAACTGTTCGACATAATGATTGCTGCTACGACTGCAAGCACTAAAGATCGCACTATGGCTGTAGAGGTCGTTGATAAGGAAAGTAGTGCCATCGAAGGAGTACACTATACGATCGAGTCAAATACCGTGACTATCAAAGCGGGTGAGTTGGCTACCAGCGTGCGCATCCGTGTTAACTACGAAAGCCTTACCATCGAAGAAGATCCGACCATTACGCTTCGTCTTATCACTGACGAGGATCTTCAGTGGAGTCTTTACGAGGGTAACGAGACCAAGGTACTGTTGCGCAAAGTTTGTCCTTTTGATATCAATGCATTCTCTGGTTATGCAATGATAACATCTACCTTCCTTTATAATTATATTGGTAGTTACAATCGTCTAATCAAGACAGAGGTAGATACTACTGCTGAGAATACCATTATTTTGCGCGATTTCTATTACGATGGGTATGATGTAAAGTTGCGCTTTACTACCGATGACCCGCTCAATCCACTTATCGAGATGGATGACCAGCCTTTGGCATCTACAGGTGAGGCTTTTGGTACTGTCTATGGTGATGGTATGCTTCATGTCTACCAACCAACTTCGTATGTAAGCTATTATAGCTCATGCGAAAAGTTTATTTACCAGTATATTACAATCTGGGTTCCTGGCATGGAGGCTGGATACAATACTGTAGGTACTTTTATCCATGCACTTGAATGGATTAGTGATGATGAAGCTCGTGTGTTGAAGAATCAAGGATATTAACGAAGAAAACACAATACAGATATGAAGATAAACAAGATATTATTAGGATTTGTAGCATTGATTTCATTACTCTTTAGCGCATGTGATGATGTCATGCAAGGAACCACTACACATGGTTTCCCCACCGATACGTTGGCCTATACCGTGGTTCCCGGTGATACTGTGGCTGTAACCTTCTCTGCCGAATCAGATTGGCATCTTTCGTCTGATGCTATGTGGTGTAAGGTTGATGGCTTGTTCCTTGACACCAGTGGTAAGTCAGGTAGCCAGTCGGTATCTTTTGTTATTAGCGACCAAGGACAGACTGTAGATGACTCTAAGGCTTCTATCTCATTGCGTATGGGTGATGAAATCCGTGTGATAGCTATCGTTATCCGTAAGGGTATTACAGATGCAATGATTCTTGGTGCTGATAGTATCAACTATACCCATGGACAGACCTTAACTATTGGTGCTAGTGCGACTCAATCTTTGGTAATTCGCAAGACAACCTTTGATAACAATAATCTCTATATTAGCAGTAATGTCGATTGGCTCGATATTGCTCGTGAGGATTCAGTTATCACACTGACCGTTAAGCCCGAGTATCAGAAGTACAGTCAGCACAGTACTACTGACTCTATCTGCTTCAGTGATAGAGAGAACCCCATGATGCGTCTTAACGTGCAGTATGTAGGTATGGATGCATACGATGTTATCTTGGATCCTGCAACTCAGTGGGATGTAAGAGTATCCATCGATGGACAGACATATAAGGATGCTATGTTTGAGATGACAGGCGAAGTGCATAAGGCACCCTTTACAGCAGTGGTGACAGCTCGCAATGACGCTTACACACTCTATTATGGAATATATGACAACGAAGTTGGCTGCGTTCTCGTAGATACTGATAGCAAGCAATGGTTCACTGTTAATGACGATGAATCAGGTAATATCAGCATTACTTTTGATGCTAACGAGGGAACTCAACGCAAAGCGTATGTATTCGTATTGCCTCAAACCCTTAACGATAGCCTTGTTGCAATAAACACTCCTATCCAGAATTTGGTTTCTGAACTTCTTTTCGAAGATGTGGATGGTAAGTCTGAGATTAAGTTCGAATGCGAGAAGTACCTTATAGCAGAGCTGATACAAGAGAGTGCATTGGCTGATCTCTTCAGCATCCAGGATGGTCAGGAATTGAAAGATGTTGAATTTGTGCGTGAGACCGACGAACAATGGCTCACTATCGCATCAGCACGTGGCATCGCAGCAAATCAAGTCTTCCATACTGAGTTGGAGTTTGGTTTCCCCTACAATGTAAATCCTAAGCTTGCTGTTGAGGTTTGGAGACCTGATGTGATAGATGGCGCTCATATCGAGTTGTGGAGTAAGTCTGGTCAGCAGTTTGAGGCAGATTTTGACTACAGAGCCGAGCCTGCCATGACAGAGGATGATCTCTACTATTACATGCAACTTCAAGTTTATTTGGAGGAAGAGTATATCATCTATTTTGTTGACGACAAAGGTACTTATCTCAAGGCCTTGGTTGTAACTCCTATCTTATAAACCGTGAAAGAGACTATGAACATGACAAAGATATTTAGACTATTGAACAACCGCTTTGCTGCCCTCGCACTTGTATTATGCACCTTGGGCTTTATCGGTTGTACAGAGACTGAGGACGAGTTGGCTGCATCTTACGGTTACGTACAGTTCAAACTATACAAGAATGATACAGCTCCCACCTCACGTGCTACGACATTGGATTATCTGCACGATGCTCATAAGGTGAAGGTGACCATGCAACGTGAAGGTTCTACCATTGAGCAGACCCTTGTTCTTAATGCTTACAATAATGAGAATGCCGAGTATGGTCTGCGTAGTGACAAACTGAAGTTGATGACAGGTGAATACCGTGTGGTAGGTTATACCTTGTATGATAAGTTGGACGAGAAACTGCTTGATGAGAATGTAGGTTCTTCATTTACTGTAGTGAGCAATGGATTGACTTCTCATAACCTCTCAGTGAGTGTTACTCCTCGTGGTAAAGCCTCATTCCGTTTGGTGAAGCCCGAGAGTTTCAGCGCTACCCGTGCTGCCGAAGCGGGAGCTTATCCGTTCGGTAATATCAAGGCTGTAAGCTTTACTGTCAAGAATACAAAGACCTTGGAGAGTACAAATATCGATAAGGTATTGGTCACACTCGAAGAGGGTTTCCTCGATCATTCTATCGATGGCTCAGAGTACAATGCCCAGACAACCAGCTTTATTGTTGATACTGTGGTATGGCTCAAGGCCGGTACCTATACCGTGAGCAGCTATACCACCTATTCAGATACGAAGGCGCGTTCCGTACTTGAGGCTGTAGAGGTGACAGATGGAGTAACCTTCGAGGTATATGATAATGCACTTACCGATTCTGTCGCAATCACGATTCAACTCAGTGAGACTGCCGAACATATCAAGGACTACCTCGCACTTAAAGAGATTTGGTTGGCTCTCGATGGCCCCAACTGGAGCTATTATGGTGAGGCTGAGGCTCCTGGATGTAATTGGGATTTTAATAAGGATCTTGACCTTTGGGGTGAGCAGCCTGGTGTAAGTATCGATGCTGACGGACGAGTTATCGCCCTCTCTCTTGCGGGTATGGGTGCTCGTGGTATCGTTCCCGATGCCATCGGTCAGCTGACTGAGGTGGCTGTACTCTCTTTGGGTACTCATGATGAGTTGTTGGGTGGTCACCTCTTTGATGAGGTTGAGGGTGCGATGACTGCTGAACAACGTCATGCTATTCGCATGAGCTATCACGATAAGTTCCTCAAGCGCGATATCCGCGAAGGATTGTCCGATATCCTGCAGGATGCTATCAACCGTGATGAGAAGCAGACTCCCATCATGAAGAGCAACCGTATCACACTCAAGGATGTGCAGTTTGGCAAGCAGACCAATGCAATCCGTGGTATCTCACGCGCAATGATGCGTCTTACTAAGTTGCAGCAGTTCTATATTGCTAATTCACCCATTACTGCAGATAGCTTCTTTGTGGCGGTAGAGAAGGACTCACCCTACTACGAAGAACAGGCTACATGGAGCTGGGCCGATATGGAGTCACTCACCGATGTGGAAATTTATAACTGTCGTAACTTGGAGCGTCTTCCCTTGGATATGCTCACTACTCTTCCTGAGTTGCAGTCACTTAATATCGCTTGTAACAATAATATTACAGGTGCCCAGCTCAAGAGTGACTGGGAGGCTATCATCGATGGTACCAGCGGTCCTCGTTTGCAGCTTCTCTATATGGGCTATAATAACTTGGAGGAGTTCCCTGCTTACGAGCATTTGAGCAAGATGGTGAAGCTTGCTTTGCTTGATTGTACAAACAATAAGATTAAGACTCTTCATCCTTTCGGTAAGAACATTAACCTCACCAAGGTATATCTCGATTATAATGAGATTGAGCATATCCCTGGACATCGTGAGGATGATGGTTACGACTACTTCTTTGGCTACTATGACGTAGAGTTGTTCTCTTGTACCAACAATAAGCTCAAAGAGGTTCCCGATATCTTCAATGCCAAGTCTATCAACATCATGAAGGATATAGACTTCTCATACAACGAGATTGCAGGTTTTGAGCATGGAGATGCCCACCGCGGAATCAATGCCACTTCGGTATCGCTCTCATACAACAAACTTGAGGAAATGCCTGCAGTACTCTTCAAGACAGGTTCTCCTATGACAGTGCTCGTTCTCTCGGGTAATGGTATGAAGAGTATTCCTGAAGGTTCTATGACGGGTAAGTACTCACACTATCTTCAGACTCTTGACCTCAGTTATAATAAGCTCACCGATCTTCCGTCAGACCTTTGGGCTACTAACCTTCCTTACCTCTATGGTATCGACCTCAGCTATAACTGCTTTAAGGAGTTCCCCTATGAACCTCTCGATTGCTCATACCTCACCACCTATGGCATACGCCACCAGCGTGACGAGGAGGGTAACCGTACTTTGCGTACTTGGCCCACTGGCCTCTATACTTGCCCCAGCCTTGCGGCTTTTTATATCGGTTCTAACGATTTGCGTAAGATTGAAGATACCATATCGCCTTACATCCGTTATTTTGAGATTGCAGATAATCCCAATATCTCTATCGACCTCTCTGATGTATGCGATTACATTGCTGCTGGCTACTACCTGTTGATTTATGATAAGACACAGGATATCCGTGGCTGTGATTACTTGGATCTCGAATAACATTTGCTATTCGAATGGTAAATATAGTAAATTTAGAAGATATGAAAAGATCAACAATTATATTATTGGCCGTACTGCTCTTTGCAGCTTGTCAGGAAGAGAATATTCTCCCCACCTTTGAGATTGACAAGACGGCTATCACTATTGGTGCCGAGGGTGGTACCGAGTATCTGCAGGTAAGCTCGCCCACAGAGTGGGTGGCTATCTCTACCGAACCTTGGGTAAGCATTTCGCCTGCCAATGGTATAGGTAATACCAAGTGTAGTATTTCGATTGACTCTACTCTTGTCGATGGAGCCCGTTCTGCCACTTTGTATTTCAGAGCAGTAGGTGAGACTCCTATTCAGATTCCAGTCAATCAGTTGGGCTTTGGCAAGCAGATTATCCTTGAGGATTCAGTGATATCTATTGCTTCATCTACCAACAGCCTCACAGACCGCTATTTTGAGGCTACTGTTACTGCCAATGTACCCTTCGGTGTAAAGGTTGAGTATGTTGATGCTCCACTTATCGAGTGGATTACTCCAAGCGAGATTGATATTGAACTTGACCGTGGCTCACGTCCTCGTACCACTACCGTACGTTTTGATTGGAAGATTAATACACAGTTTGAGGAACGTATGGCATACATCCACTTCGTACCTCTTAATGAAGGCGATGAACTGGACTCTCCGGCCGTGCTTACTCTCACTCAGGAGGCTGCCCCCACGATTACCGATGATCGTGCCGGTGATTCGTTGGCTCTCATCACTATCATTGACCGCTTGCAATTGCTCAGCCCATGGGAGGTGTCTGAGAATATGCAGTACTGGCCCAATATAACTCTTTGGGAGGCTACCGATGAGGAGATTGTCAGTGGCGAAGTACCTCAAGCAGCTGTCGGTCGTGTGCGTTCAGCAAATATTATGATGTGCTATACCAAGGAGGGCATTCCCCAAGAGATCCGTTACCTCAAGTATATCGAGACCCTCAATATCTATAGTAATGTAAACACCATGCTTCTCAGCATCGACTTGGGTAGCGAGGTGTGCGAGTTGGAGTACCTCAAGCACCTGCAGATTGGTGCCTTTGGCCTCGTGTCTCTCCCCGAGGACTTTGTCAAGTTGGGTGACAAGCTTGAGTCGCTCGATCTCAACTCAAACAACTTCAACGAGGTTCCTGCCGTGCTTACCAAGGAGAACTTCCCCCGTCTGAAGTCGCTCGACCTCCTTGCTTGTCGTCGTTGGTCTGTCTATGACCTCAGCAAGGGACATTCTTACGAAGAGGGTATCGGCTTGCACTTCAATGCGAACGAGGATAACGCCCTTCGTCGTCTGCTCCTTTGGGATACGCTCGAAGAGTTGCGTCTGTCTAACAACTATATCGAGGGCCAGATACCCGACTTTGCTGTAGGTGACGAAGGTGTAGAGGTATGGACAGCTGCCGATGTGGCAGGCAACGATACCTTGCAGAATCTTATTGGTCGTCCGAAGATTATGCCCAATATGAAGCGTCTTACACTTAACCTTAACTTCTTCACCGGCAAACTCCCCGAGTGGATGCTCTATCATCCAAATCTGCTCGACTGGTACCCCGAGTCACTCATCTATATGCAGAAGGAGAACGGTATTGACTCAAACGGCAAGCTCGTGAAGTTTGATAACGAGCCGACCGATTACGAATACTACTACAACTTCTTCCCCGGCTATCGCGAGAAGTACGAGATTAAGGAAGAAATCGAAGACTAAGAAGAAATACAGATATGAAAAGAAATATTATATATTCCTTGCTATTAGGCCTGCTTATTACTGCATGTAATGATGTGGAGCTGAATACTCCCAGTGGTGTAGATACTGAGATGGCTGACATCTTCATTCCCGAAGATGCAGCCGATGGTGAGTTGCTCATCAAGTTTGTTCCTGAGATGACTGATATCCTCGATCAGATGGCCGAGGCCGCTTCAGCGCCCGTAATGACCCGTAGTGGCATTCCCTCTACCGATGAGGTGTTGCGTATCTTGGGCGGTTATGAGTTGGAGCGTGTGTTCCCCATTGATCCTCGTCATGAGGAGCGTGCTCGCCAGAACGGTATGCACTTGTGGTACATCGTACGTTTCGATAAGAATACCGACCTTAAGGTGGCTGTCAGCAATTTGCGTCAGTTGGGCGAAATCTCAAAGGTACAGTGCAACACCACTCTCAAGCGTGTAGATAACGGCTCTCGCAAGCCTGTGGCTGTTAGTAGCGATCGTTTGAAGAATGCTCCTCGTACAGCAGACGCTCCCTTCAATGACCCTGGATTGTATCACCAGTGGGGTTATATCAACAAGGGAGGTTATGACTTTGCACAGGAGTGGGCTCCCACAATAGCCGGTTCGGACGTGAATTGTGAAGAGGCTTGGGCTATCTATCCCGAGGCTGGTGATCCCTCAATCATTGTTGCCGTACTTGATGAGGGTGTGATGTGGAGTCACCCCGACTTGGCTGGCAATATGTGGGTCAACGAGGCCGAGGAGTTCAATTCTAAGGAAGACCGCGATGGTAATGGTTATGCAGGTGACCGCTATGGCTATAACTTCGTAAAGGATTCACCCGTTATCTGTTGGTCAGAGACCTACGATACAGGTCACGGTACCCATGTGGCTGGTACTATTGCAGCTGTCAATGGCAATGGCGAGGGCGTATGTGGTGTTGCTGGTGGTAATGGTGCACCCAACACTGGTGTACGTATCATGTCGTGCCAGGTGATTGATGGTATGTACTCTGTAACATTGGCTCAAGAAGCTCGTGCTATCAAATATGCAGCCGACAATGGTGCGGTTATCTTGCAATGCAGCTGGGGTTATAATAGTGCCTTGGCCAATATGATGATGGGCTACACTCCCGGTCCTGGCTCTGAAGAGGAGTGGGGTAGCCTCTATCCCCTGGAGAAGGATGCGCTCGACTACTTCATACATAATGCAGGTTCGCCCAATGGTGTTATCGAGGGTGGTATTGCTATATTTGCTGCTGGTAACGAGTATGCAGCTATGCCCGCCTTCCCCTCGGCTTACTCTAAGTGTTTGAGTGTAGCAGCTATCTCTGCCGACTTTACTCCCGCAGGTTATACCGACTATGGTGTAGAGGTTGACTTCTCTGCTCCTGGTGGCGATACCGAGTACTATGGTGCTATTGGCGATAACAATGATGGTATGCAGGGTATTGACAAACCCAATGGTAGCATCCTCTCGACTCTCGTTATCAATGGTCAGGCCAACTATGGCTACTATGAGGGAACCTCAATGAGTTGTCCTCATGTATCGGGTGTGGCTGCTTTGGGTCTCTCGTATGCTGCTAAGATGCGTCGTCATTTCAAGGCCGAGGAGTTTATCGAGCTGATGAAGTCGACCGCTCGTGACCTTGATTCTAAGTATGTAGGTCAAACCAAGATATACCACTACAACCACTCTTCGGCAGGTTATTCTACCGTGCAGATGAACCTCAACGACTATCGTGGCAAGATGGGACGTCTCATCGATGCTGGTGCGTTGTTGCGTGCTATCGATGGTACGGGTAATGTCGATGGTAAGCCCGCTGGTAGCGATATGCGTGTGCCCAACATCGTGGTGGCACCCCGTGAGAAGCAGACCATTGACCTCGTTAAATACTTCGTCGGTGGCGAGAACTTCGACTACATCGTGAAGCTCGCCTCTACAACCGTTGCTGATGCTGCGATTGTAGACTATACCAAGTTGGTAGTGACTGGTCTTGAGCCTGGTGTAACCACTGCTACCATCGAGGTACACGGTGCGAACTCACAAGTTGTAGCTAAGCAGACCATCGCCATCACCGTGCGTAAGGCTGGTGAGAACGGATGGATGTGATGATGAATTAATAATTCTTGGAGTACAGGAGTACAGAAGTTCAGGAGTTCAGACAAATGTTTTGACTATGAACAACAAGGTTTGTATTACAGCGTACGAACTATCGTCTGAACTCCTTAGCGAAGCGACGACTCCTTAACTCCTAAAAAACTCACAACTCAAATGCCTCATAGAACCTCTCTCATCGCCATTGCGTTATTGCTTTCGCTTAGCACCGTTGCCCAAGTGACGGTGCGCGATATGCGTGGCCTTACGCGTCAGCAGATAGACTCTATCGTGCGCCCTGCCGTAAACCCGCAAGGAGATGAGGTGCTCTTCTGTGAGCAAGATTCTTATGAGTTGGGTACCATCTCTGAGGATGACAAGCCTGTGAGCCATACCTTCATCTTGCGTAATGTGAGTGGCAAGAGCGTACGCATCCAGCGTGTGCGTACCACCTGTGGTTGTACTTCGGCTACGTTTGATACTACAGCCATAGCTCCCAATGCAATAACGAAGGTTATCCTCACCTACGATCCCGAGGATCGTCCCGGTACCATTGATGTGAATGCCTATGTATACCTTGCCGATGGTAGCAAGCAACCTACCGCACGTCTCTCGCTTTATGGTGAGGTGTTGGATAGCGATGTGTGGAGCCATCTGCCTCAGACGATGAGTAGCCTTCGCGTCAAGCGCAAGGAGGTCACCATCAATGAGCTTCCCTCGCAAGGCCGCCCCTCGGTGCGCATCCTTTGCGCTAATAGTGGTAACAAACCTTTGCGCTTGAGCGCCTCTATGCTACCGGCCTACGCTACCTTCCGTACCGAGCCCGAGGTGATCGCTCCCGGTACCGAGGCCGATATTGTCATCACCATCGATGTGGCAAAGCTACCCAAGCGTGGCGATACCGTGCGCTTCCCCATGCTCCTCGAAGGCATTGCTGGTCGTCCCTCAGAGCGCACCATTTATGTAACAATCGAAAAATAACAAAACATATAGATATGAAAAAGATTTTCAACCTTCTCATGCTTATGCTCGTCTTTGCTGGAGCATCATGCACCGAGCCCGAAGAGACCGCCGAACCCACCTTGGTGATTAACACCTATAACCTCGATGGCACATGGATGCTTGCCGAGTGGCGTGAGGCTCCGTTGGCCGATAGCACCTACGTATATGTCGTGCTCGACCGTAAGGGTACCTTCAGCATCTACGATAACTTGAGCAGCATGTATCCCGTATGTCAGACAGGCACCTTCGCCCTCGAAGAGGATTGGCGCGTGGGTCACATCATCAGCGGTACCTACGACTTTGGCTTGGGCGCATGGCAACACGAGTACATCATCACCGACCTCTACAAGGAGTCTATGGTATGGACAGCCAAGGACGACGCTACCGACATCCAGAAGTTTGTGCGTGTAGCCGAAGTGCCTGAACATATCGTTGAGGCGGTACGTAAGTGATTTTTTACGAGATTTTGTAAGTCCGTTTTTCAAGCCTTCTATAGACGGCAAATTTAGGCATCTATAGGTGATAACTTTTATCATCTATAGATGCTTCGTTTTACCATCTATAGATGTCTCGTTATATCTACTATCTCATTTTTCCTATGCAGCAATAAATAAGTCATAGTTCTGTAATCGGTAAAACATCGTTTTATTGCCATCAAAACGTCGTTTTAGCAATTACGTTGCGTGGCGTTAGCAGCTGAGCTGCTGACCCCACTTTGTGCTCATGGTGTGTGTAAGCAAGCTTTCACACATTCGCGTTGCGTGGCGTGGCGTTGCAAATGTGGATGCACACCCCTATGCCGAAGAGATGTGTATGCGAAGGCAGTAAAATTAATTATGTTGGTATTTAACTATTTAATATACATATATTTATATATAATAT
>JAEIGA010004637.1_pt1 | contig 21238 bp, 16 predicted proteins | sample 9270691 | NCBI WGS metagenome assembly JAEIGA01 (sample SAMN17057246, study PRJNA624740) | gut metagenome | biome: biome; isolation source: fecal sample | host: Bos grunniens | place: China: Xizang | collected 2019 | reverse complement strand
CCTACACCTAAGCAAGAGCGTAGTAAGGCGCTATATACAGTACTTAAAACGCAGGCAGACTATAAGTGCTATGAACCATTGGAGTCAGATTCCTTAATGTTAGAAGCTACAGCATACTATGTCAACGGGAATAAAGATTATTACGCCGCATTGGCATATTATACATTAGGTTGTGTATATGATGAAATAGGAAATGATATTGCCGCTTTAGAAGTATATCTGAAAGCAAAAGATCTGTTCCCCGATACACTGCTAAGATATTATGTGCTGAATATGCAGAATATAGGAACTATATATCTGAATACCATAGTTTTAGATGAAGCAGATTCTTATTTGAATAGGGCCTTAAAGATAGCTCAACAGATGGATGATAAGGTTTTGCTGGATAATATTTATTACAATTTAGGAAAATTAGAACTTTATAAAGGAGACTATCAATTATCGGATAGTCTGTTTTCTAAAATACTTGATTCAGAAGTTTATGCAGCTGATGCCTATTTTCAAAGATCCAAAATAAGTTACTATTATAAAGAGGATTATCTAAACGCAATGGGTCTGATAGAGAGACATCTTGAAATAGATACAACATCTTATGGTTTGCTAACAAAAGCGAATATATATATGTGTAAACAGCAATACGATTCTGCCCATTATTTCTACAATTTGGCTATAGCCATGGGAGGTTTGAATCTGGCAGCATATTGTGATTTATATAACCAATTATCTGTAATAGAAAAGTATCTTGGTAATATGGAATCTCATTACAATTACAGGGATATGTATCTTGAGTTAAAGGATTCACTTTACGAGAATAGAGAAGATAAACGTATAATGAATTTGACAAATAATTATAAACTGACAGTTGTACAGATAAATGCTAAAAATAGAGCTATTGTAGCTAATATAGTCATAGCCTTACTAATAGTAGGGTCTGTTTCTATCTTATTAATTACTTGGTTGATTCTGAATAGACGGAATAAGATTATGTTGTTGAAACATAAACGTGAAATTAATTCTATTGTAGCCGATATAAAAAGGCAACAATTGATTCAAAATGAAACAGGTGTAACTGTAGATAGAGATGTAGTGGTACAAAGATATAATGAGTTGTTATTAAAGTGTATAGATGAATTTAAAAGAATGTCTATATACAATGTGTTGATAAAGTCTTTAAATAGTATCAATGCGAGTTTGGTATCCGGGATATACGACACAGTTTTTAAGACATTTAGTCCGGTAATAATATATCTTCATGAAGAGTATCCATGTTTGACTGAAAATGAAACATTGACTTGTATATTATCGGCGTTGAATATATCTGTTAAGCAAATAGCAGATATTCAGGGACGAAGTCAAGATGCAGTGTATAAACAGAAGTATAGGTTAAAGGAAAAATTACCATTAGATGTATATGAACTCTTCTTTCCGAAGGGTAATCTTTGATATGACGATATATTAGATGACAAAAGTGGCTGTTTCAAAAAACAGCCACTTTTAATTATAGTTGTAGGTTTTTTAGAATCCGAATCCGAAATCTTCTACAGCTTCACGTTTGGTGTTTTCCGGTTCTTTTGCTTCTAAATGTACTTCGTTACCATTAATAAAGATGGCTTTAACCGGACATATAAATTCACATCCACCACAGCCTACGCATAGCTCAGGATGAATTTCCGGAATAGTTATACCATTTTTGTAAGGCACCATTCTGACAGCTTGGGTTGGGCAGTGTTCTGCACAAGCTCCACAACTGGTTCCATTTACTTCTACCACACATTTACACTGTGAAAAGGCTACCTTACCGGGCTGGGTTTTATGTTTCTGCTCTACAGTAAGAGGTTTGATAGCTCCGTTTGGACAGATTTCGCTACAAACTGTGCAATCGTAGTTACAATAGCCTTTGTCGAACTTCATTACAGGCTGCATTATTCCGCCTATACCATACTCCAGACCGGCTGGTTTAAGTACATTAGATGGACATTTGCTTATGCATAGATGGCAGGCTGTACAGTGCTGCAACAGGTTCTTGTGGCTTATAGAACCCGGAGGTGACAATGGAGTGAGCTCCTCTCTGATTTTGCAGCCGCAAGCGTGTTCTGCTGCCTTGGTGGTAAGAGTTGCCGGTACCATTGTTGCTACTGCCAATGCAGATTTCAAGAACTGACGTTTAGATTCATCTACAGCAACAGGTGCAACGCTCTCTTTTGAAGACTTTTTCCATGAAGGAACATATTTGATTGCGTTCTGTTTGCAGTTGTCTATGCAGTCAAAACAGGTTACGCAACGTGAATGGTCTATAGTCTGTTTTGCAGAATCTATACAGTATGCTTTACATTTACGACTGCATAAAGAACAGTGGTTACATTTGTCTGTATCTATCTGCATCTTAAATACTGAGAATCTTGATAATCCTCCCAAAACAGTTCCTACAGGACAGATAGTGTTACACCAGGTTCTGCCAAATTTGAATGATATGAAACCAATGATTCCCAATGTAAGTACAGCTACTGTAAACGATGTAACAGACCTTATGGTCAGTTCTACAAAGAAGAATGTGTAACTGCCTGTCTTTTCAGATATTACAGCAAGCAGATTGTTGCCCAATATGTAAAGTGGTTTGAATAACTGTGTTGCCATACGTCCGTATGCACTGTATGGTTCTACAAGACTTACCAAGAAGGTAAAACCAAATATCCAGGCTACAATAAGTGCTGCCAAAACTCCCCATCTTAACCAAGTGCGTTCAGGCTTATAACCGAACTTCTTTTTCTTGTTTGTCTTTTTGGCTATCCAATTAAATAAATCTTGAAATATACCTAATGGGCATATTACAGAACAATATACTCTGCCAAACAGAAGTGTACCCACTATCAGTATAATCAGGGTGGTTATGCTTAATGAAAACAGCGCGGGTGCAAACTGAATCTTTTGCAACCAGGGGTTTTCAATTACTCCTGCAAAATCAATAAAACCGAATGTAAGGATTGCTATGACTGCAATAGCCAGAACAACTCTAATCTTTTTTAGCATAATGAATTTGTGTTATAGTTTAATTCTCTTTACATTCAGTTTGTCTATGTCCATTGTACCCATACCCAATTTTTGACCATTTTCAATATGTGAAACGGTTTCCAATGGGATTTGTCTGAACTGGTTAAAGAATTTTGCTGCTGCAGTATCTACTGCTACTATATCTGTAGATGCAAATAGTGCCTTTGTAAGAACTACGTCATTAGCGTTTCTACCCTGTGGACCGTTGTCTGTCATTATGCGATATGCATCAACTATATGTAATGCTGCAGGTTTTGACAGGGTTGTGATATCTGCTATGCACTCCTGTAAACCCTGGCTGTGGAATGCACGTCTGTCCCATACTATACCCATGTGATTCTTCATTGCAATGGTAAGGCGGGCACCACCATGGTTTTTCAGAATAGGCATGTTGAACCATACATCGCTCTCTAAAATAGCTTTGTGTACTTTTGCTTTTTTCAGAGCCTTGCCTTTAGGTAGTTCAATCTCCTGATAGTATGATTCTTCGTTTGCAGGAACCATTATGCCGCCGGCAGCTTTTACTGCTTTGTCTATTCCGCTGTGGTCATAGCATCTGGTCCATTCATCGCAAGTGTGATCGAATACTTTAACTTCTGCTGCACCGGCACTTTGGCACTGCTTAATCATCTCTACAATAAGGTCCGGATTTGTGTTTGCTGCAAGTTCAGGTGTTCTATCCCAACCAATGTTTGGTTTAAGGGTTACTTTATCGCCTTTCTTTACGAATCTTTTTATGCCACCCAGCTGTTCCAATGCAGCTCTCAGCATTGCTGCAGGTTCACCGTTCATAATGGCGGCCATATCGGCATAGTTATCGGCTGCGGCCTGCGCTGTGGCTGTTCCCGGTAATGTGGAAGCCATGATGTCCATTACTCCGTTGCTCTTCACTGTTAGCATAGCACCTGCTGCTGCAAGTGTCTTAAGAAAATCTCTTCTATCCATATCGGTCAGTATGAAATTTAGTTATACGTTAATACACAATTTTCCAAATTAGTTTGCTAATGTAGTGATTTGAATCGTAATAAAGATATTTATTGAAACTTTTTTTATGTATGGTGAAATATTTGCTTATTATTTTCTCTCTCTTGTTGTGACAGTCCCATAAAATGGCTAAATTCGCGGAATATTATACATACTAATTTATAAGCAAGATGTCAGGTACAAAAAAGATTTCATCAGCATTGGTTTCAGTCTATCACAAGGATGGACTTGATGAGATTATTACAAAACTTCACGAGGAGGGTGTTAAACTTATTTCTACAGGTGGTACTCAGCGTTTTATAGAATCACTGGGTATTCCATGTCAGCCTGTTGAAGATTTGACCGGTTATCCGTCTATATTGGGTGGCCGAGTAAAAACACTTCATCCAAAAGTGTTTGGAGGAATACTTTGTCGTCGTGACGAAGACGAAGATATGGTGCAGATTGTAAATTACGATATCCCGGAAATAGATTTGGTTATCGTAGATTTGTATCCATTCGAAGCTACCGTTAAATCGGGTGCTCCGGAGGCAGATATTATTGAAAAAATAGATATAGGTGGTATCTCTCTTATTCGTGCAGGTGCTAAAAACTTTAAGGATGCTGTTATTGTAGCAAGCAAGGATCAGTATAAACCTCTGTTGGATATACTTAACGATCGTGGTGCAGAGACTACTTTGGAAGAGCGTCGTTGGTTTGCAAAAGAGGCATTTGCAGTTTCATCATACTATGACAGCTGTATCTATAACTACTTTGCAGGCGATCAGGAAGATTCACATTTCCGTTTTGCAGTAGATGGCAGCAAGTCTTTACGTTATGGTGAAAACCCACACCAGAAAGGTCTGTTCTATGGCAATTTTGAAGATATGTTCGACCAATTGCATGGAAAAGAGATTTCATACAACAACCTTTTGGATATAGCAGCTGCTGTAGATTTGATTGATGAATTCAATGAAACAACATTTGCTATATTAAAGCATAACAATGCTTGCGGCGTGGCTTCAAGAGATACTCTGTTAGAGGCTTGGACAGATGCTCTTGCAGGTGACCCTGTATCTGCATTCGGTGGCGTTCTTATTACTAATGTTCCTGTTGATAAGGCTACTGCAGAAGAGATTAACAAACTTTTCTTTGAAGTTATTATAGCTCCTGACTATGCTTTCGATGCATTGGAAATCCTTGGTCAGAAGAAGAACAGAATAATCTTGGTTCGTAAGGATGAACCACTATTGAAAAAACAGGTTCGTTCTACATTGAATGGTGTTTTGGTGCAGGATAAAGATTTAAAAACTGAGACTCCTGACGATTTGAAACTGATGACTTCAAGAACTCCATCTGATGAAGAGATTCAAGATATGCTCTTTGCAAACAAGATTGTAAAGAACAGTAAGAGTAATTCAATAGTATTTGCTAAAAACAGACAGTTGTTGGCAAGTGGTGTTGGTCAGACATCAAGAGTAGATGCTTTGAAACAGGCTGTAGAGAAAGCCGGCAGCTTTGGTTTCTCTTTAGAAGGAGCTGCAATGGCCAGCGATGCTTTCTTCCCATTCCCTGATTGCGTAGAATTGGCAGATAATGCAGGTGTGAAGAATGTTATTCATCCGGGTGGCTCTGTTCGTGACCAGGAGACTATTGACTATTGCGAACAGCACAATATGACTTTGGTAACTACAGGTTTCAGACATTTCAAACATTAATTAACCATTAACACTATATTAAGGTGGGACTTTTTTCTTTGACACAAGAATTATCGATGGACCTTGGTACTGCCAATACCATCATAATGTACAGAGACAAGATTGTTGTCAATGAGCCATCTATTGTAGCCTTGGACAATAAGACCGATAAACTTATTGCCGTAGGTGTAGAGGCTAAAGAGATGTATGAGAGAAATCCTCAGAACATCAGGGTTATCAGACCATTAAGAAATGGTGTGATAGCAAGCTTTGAAGCGTGTGAACAGATGATTCGTGGCTTCATAGATAAGGTGGATACAGGCAGACGTCTGTTTTCTCCATCGTTAAAGATGGTTATCGGTGTTCCTTCCGGTATTACAGAAGTTGAGTTGCGTGCTGTACGTGACTCGGCCGAACATGCAGGTGGTAGAGATGTTTATATGCTGTACGAACCTATGGCAGCTGCTCTTGGTTTGGGTATAGATGTATTGGCACCTGTTGGTAATATGATTGTTGATATAGGTGGAGGTACTACAGAAATTGCGGTTATTTCATTAGGCGGTTTGGTTTCTAATCGTTCTGTAAAGGTTGCAGGCGATGATTTTACTGCCGATATCCAGGAATACATGGGCCGTCAGCATAACATTAAAGTAGGTGAACGTATGGCGGAACGCATTAAGATTAATGTGGGTGCTGCGTTGACTGATCTTGGTGAAGATGCTCCGGAAGATTATATTGTGGCCGGTCCAAACAGAATTACTGCATTGCCTATGCGTGTACCTGTTTGTTATCAGGAGATTGCCCATTGTTTGGATCATTCTATTTCGCGTATCGAGACAGAAATATTGAATGCGTTGGAGAGCACTCCTCCGGAACTTTATGCAGATATTTTGCAGAATGGAATCTATTTGTCGGGCGGTGGCTCTATGCTGAGAGGTATAGGCAAGCGTCTGACTGACAAACTTGGAATAGAATTCCGTGTGGCAGAAGAACCTTTGCTTGGAGTAGCTAAGGGTACTGCTGCTGCTCTGAAGAATGTAGAAAAATATCCGTTCTTGATGAGATAAAAGGATAGGAGACATTGCCGTGCGTTCGCTATTTGACTTTATAATTAAGCACAGCTATGTTATCTTGTTCCTGGTTTTGGAAACGGTATCGCTGGTTCTGCTGTTTGGCTTCAACAGCCTTCAGAAGGAGGCTTTTATGACCTCTGCAAATTCAGTGTCCGGTTTTATTCTTGAAACAAGAACCAATGTCTCAGGCTTTTTTAGTCTGGGAAAAGAGAATAGTAAGCTTGCAGCCGAAAATGCGCGGTTGCAAGCTGAACTTTTTATGTTGCGTGATTCAATAGCCGATAGTTCTATTGCAAAGAGCGGTAATGATATTATAACTGCACGCGTTATTGACAATTCCATACGTAAAGATGACAACTATATCACTTTGAACAGAGGGTCTAAAGATGGTATAGCACAAGGAATGGGGGTTTACGATTCAAATGGTGCAGTAGGTGTAATAATGCTTGCCGGAAAGCATTATAGTATTGTATTACCGGTTATTAATGGTAAAAGCAGTATCAGTTGTAAGATTAAAGGTGACAATAGCTTTGGTTTTTTGGAATGGTCGGGTGGCGATGCTTCTAAAGCAGAATTGAGAGATCTGCCTTACTATGCAACTGTTAATGTGGGTGACACAATTGTTACCAGTGGTTACTCTAAAATTTTCCCCGAAGGTATTAATGTAGGTGTGGTTTCTGATGTGCAACAAATTACATCGGGTTATACATTGAAGGTGAGTGTAAGCCTGGCTGCCGATTTGAGTAATTTAGGTTGGGTGTACATAAATACCACGCAGGCTGATGATGAACTAAAACAACTGTGGAAAGAGATAGAAAAATAGTATGGAAGCTATATCTTTATTAAAGAAGATAGGACAGATTATTCTGTTGGTATTATTACAGGTACTATTGCTGAACAAAATAAATTTGTTTGGTTATGTTACCCCTATGCTCTATATTTGGATAACTATAAAAGCTGCAAATAATATATCTCAGAGCGGTCTATTGCTTCTATCCTTTTTTACAGGTTTGGCAGTGGATATGTTTACCGGTACGCCCGGTATGAATTCTGCTGCCATCACCTTGTTGGCATTTCTGCAACCATTCATTTTTAAACTGTTTGTTACATACGACAGGCGCGAACAGATAATCCCAAGTATTGATACTATGCGAAGAGGGCCTTTTATAGGTTATGTAACGCTTTGTGTAATAATACATCATCTGTTCTATTATGTACTAAAAAGTATTCCGGTGGCAGATTGGTCTATGCTTATAGCAAAAGTGTTGTTCAGCACTATTCTGACTGTGCTGCTTATAGTAGTTGTAGAGGGTTCATACGTAAAGAATGCAAAAAAGGGTAGAAGGTGAAAGGCTACAAGTATAAGAATAGAAAATATACCATAATGAGTATCTTTATGATAGTTGTTGTGGTCTATATTTGTCGTCTTTTCTCTATACAGGTAATAGACCAGACTTATCGCGAGAGTGACCGTACAAATGCCCTTTACAACAAAACATTATTTCCTTTACGAGGTATTATTTATGACAGGAACAACAATATAGTGGTTGGAAATCAGCCTTATTATGATGTAACTGTTGTAATGCGTAATATTGAAGAAGACTTAGATACGCTGGAGTTGTGCCGGCATTTAGATATTACCAAGGAATATTTTGAGACACGCATAAAAGATATTAAGAACTCAAAAAAGAATCCGGGTTATTCTCCCTATACAGAGCAGGTTTTCATGTCTCAGTTATCTATAGAGGAGATATCTACTTTTAGAGAGAACCTGTATCGTTTTAAGGGATTTGGCATAGAAAATAGAACTCAACGTCAGTATCACTACAATGTAGGCGCACATCTGTTGGGCGATTTGGGCGAAGTTTCAAAGAGCGAAATGGATAAAGACGATTTCTATGACCGAGGCGATTACATAGGTAAACAGGGCGTGGAAAAATACTACGAGAACTATCTGCGCGGTGAAAAGGGTGTGGCAGTAATGCTGAAAGATGCGTATGGTAGAATACAGGGTAGTTATATGAATGGTGAATACGATGTGGCACCTGTAGCCGGAAAAAATCTTACGCTGAGTGTAGATATTGCTTTGCAACAATTAGGTGAAAGATTGATGCAGGGCAAAATAGGCAGCATAGTTGCCATAGAACCATCAACAGGCGAAGTTCTCTGTATGGTATCTGCTCCCACATTTTCTCCTACAGAATTGGTGGGCAGACATAGAAGTGAAAATTATCAGCAACTTTCCAATCATAAATCAAAACCTTTGCTGAACAGAACTATCATGGGTACATATCCTCCCGGTTCTACTTTTAAAACAGCTCAGGCACTTACCTTTTTAGAAGAAGGTATAGTAGATAGCAGAACATCGTATCCATGTTCCAATGGTTTTGTATATGGCAGGCTTAAGGTGGGATGTCATGCTCATTCATCGCCTATATCACTGGCTCCGGCTATAGCAACATCGTGTAACAGTTATTTCTGTTGGGGTTATTTTAGAATGATAGGCGACGAAAAGTATGGTTCTGTGCAACAGGCTATGACCGTATGGAAAGACTATATGGTGGATATGGGTTTTGGCTATACGCTTGGAGTAGATATACCAGGTGAGAAACGTGGTATGATACCTAATGCACAATATTACGATAAGTTATACAACAAGAGTTGGAATGGTTTGACCATTATAAGTAACTCTATAGGACAGGGAGAGGTTACTTTAACACCATTGCAGATTGCTAATTTAGGGGCAACCATAGCTAACAGAGGTTATTATATTACCCCTCATGTGGTTAAACAGATAGAAGGAGCAGAGATAGATTCCATATATACCAGTAAGCATTACGTAAATATAAGCAGGGAAAATTATGAACTTGTAGTAGAGGGTATGCGTCAGGCTGTTGTAGAAGGAACGTGTACATCTGCAGCTTCTGAAAACTATATAGTTTGTGGAAAGACAGGTACTGCGCAGAACAATGGAAAGGACCATTCAGTCTTTATGGGATTTGCTCCTATGGATAATCCGCAGATAGCAATAGCCGTATATGTGGAGAATGGTGGTTTTGGAGCTACATACGGTGTGCCTATAGGTGCTTTGATGATGGAACAGTATTTAACGGGAACATTGTCGGAAGAGAGTGAAAAGAAAGTAGAGTATTTTGCCAATAGAGTAATTGATTATGGTGAACAAACGCGTTAATGTAATAAAGAATCTTGACTGGATTACAGTTGCTCTTTTCCTACTCATAATGGTTTGTGGTTGGTTGAGTATCTGTGGTGCAAGTTCAAATGTGGATGTTACTCAATTACTTTCGTTTTCTACTCGTCCGGGTAAGCAGCTTGTTTGGATGCTTTGCTCTATTGTTTTGGCAACAGGTATATTGGCTGTTACTAAAGATTTTATAGAGAAGTATTCTTATGTTATATATGTGTTGCTGTTACTTTTGTTGCTGGTTACCATAATAATAGCAGAAGATACCAAAGGTTCCCGTTCATGGTTGCGTTTTGGACCTGTAAGTTTGCAGCCGGCAGAATTTTCAAAATTTGCAACAGCTCTGGCTCTGGCTAAACTTGTTGATACTCATGGGTTTATATTAGAAAAATGGGGAAATCTTATAAAAGCTGCCGGAATTTTCATGCTACCTTTATTGCTTATTATAGCACAAAAAGAGACCGGATCTGCCATAGTCTATTTAGCTTTCTTCTTAGTTCTGTTTCGCGAAGGTATGAGCGGAAATATTTTGCTCATAGGCTTTTGTATGGTGCTCTTCTTTATACTGGGCATAAAGTATTCCGAATTTGAGTTTGCAAATCAAACATTCAGCGTAGGTGTATGGTTGGTTTTGTCGTTAATCCAGATTATAACAACTATACTTATATGGATGTATTCAAAAGATAGAAGAATGACTGCGCTCTCTTCTTATATTAATATAGGTGGATTATTGTTAGGTATATCTATATCAATGCTACTTTATCCTTTTGATGTAACAATATTACAGATTGCGCTTATCTCTATAGTTATAGTATTGCTTCTGTTCTATGGTTTTAAGGATATGATAAGACAGTATTTCTTTATAGCTCTCTTTGCTATAGGTTCGGTGGGTTATCTCTATTCTGTCGATTATGTATTTGAAAAGGTGTTGGAGGAACATCAGCAGACCAGAATAAATGTGATACTTGGATTGGAAGACGATCCTTACGGAGCAGGTTATAATGTGAATCAGTCAAAGATAGCCATAGGTTCAGGAGGTTTTTCCGGTAAGGGTTTTATGAAAGGAACACAGACTAAACTGAAATATGTACCTGAGCAGGATACCGATTTTATATTCTGTACTGTTGGTGAAGAACAGGGTTTCTTAGGGTCGGCATTTGTGCTATTGCTCTATTTGGGATTATTGTTGCGTTTGGTATATCTTGCAGAACAACAGACATCTGTTTTCTGTAGAGTTTATGGGTATTCAGTAGCCTGTATTCTATTTTTCCACCTATTTATAAATATAGGAATGGTGTTGGGAATAACTCCGGTAATTGGTATTCCTTTGCCTTTCTTTAGTTATGGTGGTTCTTCATTATGGGGTTTTACCATTCTGTTGTTTATCTTCCTTAGAATGGATTGCGAACGGACAGCCCGTTAAGACTGTCCGCTACAATTTATTGCTCTCCGTTATTGTTGTTGTTATTGTTACGTTTGTGGAACTTATCTTTTCTGTTCCAATGGCCATCTCTACCACGTCTGTGTTGATCTTCGCGATTCTGTGGTTGTTGTGATTGTTGTGGCTGTTGGTTGTTTTCAGTTCTGTCTTGTTGGTCAAAATTCTTTCTGATTGGTTTCTTTTTCTTCTTTTTCTTTGTGCTGTCAAAGCGTGTCAAACCATCTTCGTCAAGAATATCGGATGTAACCTTAGTATTGGTGTCAATGTTGTCGTTGTTCAGACTCTTTGGTTTTATTCCTTTTTTGTTCAGACCTATTATCTCTAAAGCTCTTGCAGATGTTATTGTTTCCAGATTGGCAGCAAACACCTTATCTGTGGAATAGGTTAGCTGGTCGTTAAGTATATCTGCTTTAAAGAAGTAGTAGGTGTTGTCCATAGTGTAGAGTTCCACCTCTCTGGATGGGAAATGTTTTTGTGCCTCTACGTATGTATCAACTTCGTAGTTCAAACAGCATTTTAGCTTTGCACACTGTCCTGCCAGCTTTTGTGGGTTCATGGAGAGATCTTGGAAACGTGCGGCACCTGTGGAGACCGATACAAAATTGGTCATCCAGGTAGAGCAGCACAATTCGCGTCCGCAAGGACCTATACCGCCTATGCGACCTGCTTCCTGTCTGGCACCAATCTGTTTCATCTCAATGCGCACACGGAAATTTTCTGCAAGTACTTTAATTAACTGGCGGAAATCCACACGTCCGTCTGCAATGTAGTAGAATATGGCTTTGTTACCATCGCCCTGATACTCTACATCGCCTATCTTCATCTCCAAACCCAGGTCTTTTGCTATTTGACGAGAACGTATCATTGTGCTGTGTTCGCGGGCTTTAGCCTCTTCGAACTTCTCCATATCTACTTCGCGGGCCTTTCTGTAAACGCGCTTTATCTCAATGTCAGGACGCAGATTGGCCTTCTTCATTTGCAGTTTTACCAATCTGCCGGTCATGGTTACAGTGCCAATATCGTGTCCCGGATTCGATTCTACGGCTACAATATCGCCCTTTTCAAGTTCCAGATTATTGGCATTCAAAAAGAAACCTTTTCTGGTGTTTTTGAATTGTACCTCTACATATTCACAATCGCCATCTGAACCGGGTAATCCTTCCAGATAGTTGAAAGAGTGTAATTGGCCTATATGTTGTCCGCATCCTTTGTAAGAGATGCCTTGACATCCGGGTTTAAGTATGAAATCTTGATCCATATCTACTGTTTTATAAGAATGATAAGTTTCAACGATAAGTCGAAGAATACCATTCTGGAATTTACGTTCTGTTCTATATGTCGTTGGGCTAATGAGAGTTCCTCCATCAGTCCTATAATGTTTCTCTCGTTTACAAATGGAGCAAATCTTGTAGAGAAGTTCTGCTCTTGCACTGTAAGGTAGTTAAGTGATGGGTTGTGAAAATTGCAGATAAAATTCTCACGTATCATACGTTGGCAATAGGTTAAAAACCTTTTTTGCCATTCACGACCATACGATGCCAATGTCTCTGCCAATGTCTTTATCTCTCTTACATTTCTTGCGTATGCCAATCGCATAATCTGCATGAAATATTCAAGATACTCTTGACTCTCTTCGTTTATTTGTATTGTTCGAAGAGCTTTATGCCAACTGCCGGAACAGATATGAGATATATTCTGTGCAGAGGCACTGTCTAAACTATATGGCGGCTGTTGGAGTCTGGCAGTTATTTCGTTCTCCGACAGTCGTTTGAACTCTATTCGTTGTGTACGGCTTATTATAGTTTCCAATATCATTTCCGGATTATTAGAAACCAAAATGAACACAGTTTTCTGCGGTGGCTCTTCTAACAGTTTAAGCAGGCTGTTTGAACAAGCCGGATGCATCTTTTCCGGATACCAGATAATTGCAATTTTGTAACCTCCTTCGGTAGATTTCAGAGATAGTTTGTTGGTGATTATATCACTTTCGGCTGCAAATATCTGTGCCTGTTTGTTTTCTGCTCCAAGTGATTCAAGCCACTCTTCTAAGTTGAAATACTCCTTTTCGGTTATTATCTCACGCCAACTCTTTATTTCGTCATCACATCGGGTTGGATTTTGCGATGACTTGCTTTTGTTGATAACAGGATATACAAAATGTAGGTCGGGATGTACAAGTTTGTTCATCTTGTAACACGATGGGCAAGTACCGCAAGAATCGTTTTCAGAACTATTCTTACATAGCAGATAACGGGCAAAAGCTATAGCCATCTGAAGCTTGCCTGTGCCTTCCGGGCCACTGAACAGCAGTGCGTGAGGGATTGTACCCTGACGCACCATATTCAGCAGTCTTGCTTTAATATCTTCTTGTCCTATAATATCCTTAAAATACATTTGTATATGTCTGGTTTACAGGATTGTACAACCGCAACTTGGCTTTAGCTGTTTGAAGAAATCGTTACCCTTGTCATCTACAAGAATAAATGCAGGGAAATCTTCTACTTCAATCTTCCAGATAGCCTCCATACCCAGTTCAGGATATTCTACACATTCAATAGATTTGATGTTGTTCTGTGCAAGTATGGCAGCAGGACCACCTATTGAACCCAAATAGAAACCACCATGTTTCTGACATGCATTTGTTACGTCTATAGAACGGTTACCCTTTGCCAACATGATAAGTGAACCTCCATTAGCCTGGAATTCGTCAACGTATGGATCCATACGTCCGGCTGTAGTTGGGCCCATTGAACCGCAAGCCATTCCTGCAGGAGTCTTTGCAGGACCTGCATAGTAGATAGGATGGTTCTTCATATATTCCGGCATTGGTTCGCCTGCATCAAGACGTGCCTTGATTTTTGCGTGGGCTATATCGCGTCCTACTATGATAGTACCGTTAAGTGAGAGTCTGGTAGATACAGGATACTGGCTCAATATCTTACAAACTTCACTCATTGGCTGGTTCAGATCTATTTTTACAACTTCGCCTTCGCCTGCATTTCTCAACTCTTCAGGTATCAGTTCGTATGGTTTGTCGTCCATCTTTTCAATCCAGATACCATCCTTGTTAATCTTACACTTGATGTTACGGTCTGCAGAACAGCTTACGCCTAAACCTATAGGGCAGCTTGCACCATGACGTGGCAGACGTATTACGCGTACGTCATGAGCCATATATTTACCGCCGAACTGTGCGCCCAAACCAATCTTGTATGCCTCCTGAAGCAGCTGCTTCTCTAATTCAATATCGCGGAATGCACGACCGGTTTCGTCGCCGGTAGTTGGAAGTGAGTCATAGTAGTGTGTTGAAGCCAGTTTTACAGTCATTAAGTTCTTTTCAGCACTTGTACCGCCTATAACAATTGCAATGTGGTATGGAGGACATGCTGCTGTACCCAGGCTCTTCATCTTCTCTACCAGGAATGGGATAAGTGTGCCTGCGTTCTGGATTCTGGCCTTTGTCTCCTGATACAGATATGTTTTGTTTGCAGAACCACCACCTTTTGTTACGCACAGGAAGTGGTATTCCATACCTTCTGTTGCTTCAATGTCAATCTGAGCAGGCAGGTTACATTTTGTGTTAACCTCATCGTACATGTTAAGCGGAGCATTCTGGCTGTAGCGCAGGTTCTCTTCTGTGTATGTTTTGTAAACACCTAATGAAAGAGCCTCTTCGTCACAATAGCCTGTCCACACCTGCTGACCTTTTTCACCATGGATGATGGCTGTACCTGTATCCTGACAAAGTGGAAGTTTGCCTTTTGCTGAAACCTCTGCATTGCGCAGGAATGTAAGAGCTACATACTTGTCGTTATCGCTTGCTTCCGGATCTCTTAAGATTTTTGCAACCTGTTCGTTATGTGAACGGCGTAGCAAGAAAGATACATCGCGGAAAGCGGCATTAGCCATCTTTGTAAGACCCTCCTTTTCAATCTTTAGAATAGGTTTGCCTTCAAACTCGCTTACACTTACGTGATCTTTTGTAAGCAGATAATACTCTGTTTTGTCTTCGCCCAACTGAAACATTGGAGCATACTTGAATTTATCCATATCGTTATATTTTATTGTTCGTATTCTGTGTCGGGATAGAGGAAATCGTTGTACGGATATTTCTGTACGTGCAGCTGTTTTACTCTATCGTAAAGCACGCTTCTCAGTTCCTCTATGTTGGTTCTTTTGGTAGCAGATATGAATAGACACTCTCCATCCAATTTTGCCATCCATGTCTGCATCAGTTCATCAATTGTAACATTCTCTTTTGTGGCAGGTGTCAAATCATCGGCCTCTTTTTCTACCCATGAATATGCATCTATTTTATTGAATATCACAATACTTGGTTTATCTCCTGCACCAAGTTCCGATAATGTCTTCTCCACAACATTCATCTGGTCTTCAAAATCGGGGTGCGATATATCTATTACGTGAAGCAAAAGGTCGGCTTCGCGAACTTCGTCCAGTGTGGATTTGAATGATTCTACCAAATCTGTGGGTAGCTTGCGAATAAATCCTACAGTATCGGAAAGCAGGAACGGCAGGTTTTCTACCACTACTTTTCTAACGGTGGTGTCAAGTGTTGCAAAGAGTTTGTTTTCTGCAAAAACATCGCTCTTTGACAGCAGATTCATAAGTGTGGATTTACCTACGTTTGTATATCCTACCAACGCTACGCGGATTAGTCTGCCACGATTTTTGCGCATTGTGGATTTCTGCCTGTCAATATCCTGCAATTGCTGTTTCAGCCACGAAATTCGTTTAGTAATGATACGTCTGTCCATTTCCAACTGGGTTTCACCCGGTCCACGCAGACCTACGCTACCCTTACCGCCACCTGCACCGGAACCACCACCTTGACGTTCCAGGTGGGTCCACATTCGTTGCAGTCTGGGCAACAGATATTTGTACTGTGCCAGCTCTACCTGTGTCTTTGCGTGTGCTGTTTGGGCACGCATGGCAAATATATCAAGTATAAGAGATGTGCGGTCTAACACTTTTACGTTCAGAGCCTTTTCAATGGCTGACATCTGTTTGGCTGTCAGTTCATCGTCAAATATAGCCATTCCCACTTCGTCTTCAAGGTCGGCCATTTTATCTATGTAGGCTCTTATCTCTTCTAATTTACCTTTTCCAACGTATGTGGCAGAATTTGCTGCTGTGATTTTCTGGGTAAAACGACGCATAACCCTTACTCCGGCAGTGTCTGCCAGAAACTCCAGTTCGTCAAGATACTCTTCTGTCTTGCGCTCGTTCTGTTCCTGGGTGATGATACCTACAAGTACGGCGGTTTCTGCTCTATTATCGGCTGTTACTATAAATTCTTCTTTCATTTTTCTTCTCTCTTCTTTTCTTCTTTTCCTCCCACTATCATTACAATCTCTCCTTTGGGTTCGTGAGCAGTAAAGTGTTCTATCAGTTCGCCAAGTGAGCCCCGTACACACTCTTCGTGTATTTTTGAAATCTCGCGACAGACTGCTGCAGGTCTTTCACTGCCAAATGCCTCTGCAAACTGTGTCAATGTTTTTACTACGCGATATGGCGATTCATAGAAAATCATTGTTCTGCTCTCTTCTTTTAACGAAGCAATCTTTGTGGCACGTCCCTTTTTCTGTGGGAGAAAACCCTCAAAACAGAATCTGTCGCATGGTAGGGCTGAATCTACAAGTGCCGGAACAAAAGCTGTTGCTCCCGGCAGACATTCTACCTCTACTCCGCAGTTAACGCATTGACGTACCAGCATAAAACCCGGATCGGAAATAGCCGGAGTTCCTGCATCGCTTATCAAGGCTATAGATTCACCGCTCAAAATGCGTTCTGCTATGTGAGAAACTGTTTCGTGTTCGTTAAATTTATGATGTGACTGTAGTGGCTTCTTTATATCAAAATGCTTTAGCAGAATACCGCTGGTGCGGGTATCTTCTGCCAGAATAAGGTCAACCTCTTTCAGTATTCTGATTGCCCTTAATGTTATATCTTCCAGATTTCCTACCGGGGTAGGTACCAAGTATAATTTTCCTGCCATCTTTTTAGTCATTATCAGAGAGCAAAATTAAATAAAATAATTCTCAATTTATGCAATTTGCCACCTTATTAAGTGAGTTAAAATTTTTATATGCCATAAATATAGTTGTTTTAACTCATTTGTACTATCTTTACGTTCTGTATGCAAAGAATTTTTACGAAAGAAATATGAAAAAAGTTTTGAAGTTTTCAGGCATAGTATATCTGCTGTTGTTTTTTGCGGCAATATCCATTTTTTACTTACTGTATGTTCCTTATCAGATAGGTTTTAAGGAACAGACCGGCATCTTTATGTTTCTCTCCTCTTATCTGGAGCAATATTTGCAAAAACCTGCCATTTTATCGGGAATTTTGGGCGATTTTCTAACGCAGTTTTTGGCACTGAAGGTGTGGGCTGTAGCTATTCCTCTACTACTGCTTTTGTTTGTGTGGATTGGAACAGTTTGTTTACTGAAAAAGGCGGGAGGTAAATCTGCATCATACGTTAGTGCGTTATTGGTGGTAGCGGTAGAGGTTGGATTGATTGTCTTTCTTAACTATCCGTTGTCATCTACAATAGGTCTTGTCATTTCTATCTGGACTGCAAACCTTTTGGCTACAATCTCTAACAGAACATTCTCAAGAATCAGTTTTATTATAGCCATACCATTGCTGTATGTGTTGAACGGTGCTTCAGTCTTTACCTTTATGATAGCAATGGTAATTCTGAATCTAAAGGACTGGAAGTTTTATATCCCAACCTCTATTGCCGGATTTCTAATTGTTGCATTGATGGGTCATTTTTATAATCTCACTTTGTTGCAATCTTTAATCTATCCGGTTATGAATGGATATGTGGTTCCACCTGCTGTTTTTCTGGCTCTTGTGCCTGTAGCATTTCTCATTGCAATGATTTGCGGAAAATTCAATGTATATGGATGGATTATGGCGCTTCCTGTATCGGCAGCACTGTTTTTCTCTATGTATCTTTCGTATGACGAGAAAACTGAATATGCAGTAGAATTGGCTACTCACGCATATAACGATGATTGGACGCAGGTAAAAAGATTGTCTTTGGATAACAAACAGAATCATCGCTTGGGTATCTTTTATAGAAATCTCTCTTTTGCAAAAGAGGGAAAACTTGCTCAGGAACTCTTCAAATATCCGCAGATGGCTGCCGATGGTCTCTTTATGGATTTGCAACCGGGTGTAACCTATCTTGAAGTATTTAGCTATTTGGATCAGTTGTTAGAAGTAGGCGATGTATCGCAAGCTACCGATTGTGCTCTTTTGTGTCAAACTGTTATGCCAAAAGCATATTCATCTCGCGGAATTAAAAATCTGGCCGAGATAGCATTGATAGTAGGCGATAAGGATGTAGCCAACAAATATCTTGATATGCTTCAAGCTACATCGCTTCATAAAAAGTGGGCGCTAAAGATGAAAGAGTATATGGCTGCAGATTCGCTTCCTTCAGAATATATTCCATATCGTAACAGTATGCCTCTTTACGATTACACTTATCAGCAGAACAATTGGTTTGAATCATTGTCTGCAATGGCGAACGCCAACCCTTATAATGTGACTGCAATAGATTATCTGCTTTCAGCGTGTCTGTTAAATAAGAATTACCAGTCGTTTGTATCTTACTATGACAGATATTATCTGAATAAGTTGGATAGATTGATACCTGTTCCCGAGGTATATCAGCAAGCTTTATTGTTGCAAGCAACCGATGATGAAAGCCTGCAACAGTTGCTTGAAAAATATGGAATTCCTATGCAGATGGTTGAATACTATTTCGCTTTTGTTGATGCACAGGCAGAATCACAAGGCGATATACGTTATTTGGCCGATTTTGCAGGTACCTACTGGTACTATATGATTATAGCAAGATTTAATGCACAATGATTATGAAAAAGATATTTATAGCACTTTCTACCGCATTGCTTATATTGGCAGGCTGTTCAAAAAGCAGTACAACCATAACAGTAGATAATATTTTTCCAAACTATTCCGATGTGGTTCTGCCATGTAATATAGCACCTCTTAACTTTATGGTTGAGGGTGCAGACAAGGTGTCGGTATCCATTAAGGGCAACAGTGAATATACCTTCTCAGATGGTGGCGAAACTCTGTCATTCCCACTGAAAAAGTGGAAAAAGATGTTGGATGCAGAGAAAGGAAACAGCCTGAATGTATCTGTTTATGTTAATGGAAATGCAGATGCATTAACCACCTTTAAATGGACAATTTCTGCCGATTCCATCGATAAATATTTAAGTTACAGACTTATTGAACCTGCATACGAAGTGTGGTCTGACATTAAAATAGAGGAGCGTAATATGGAGTCCTTTTCAGTTCGTTATATAGGCGATAACAATACAGCCGACAAATGTTGTATAAACTGTCACACTACAAACAAACAGGGTACATCGTTTATGCATCTTCGTGGCACAAACGGAGGTACTATCCTGAACAGAAATGGTGAAATAATAAAGTTGAATACCAAAACTGAAACAACGGGAAATACAGTTTATGGTGATATTTCAACAGATGGCAGATATGGCGTGTTTACTACTGCCGATATCAAGTTTGCCATACATTCCCACTATACACAGCGTATGGAGGTGTATGATTCTTCAAGTGATTTGGTGGTTCTGGATTTTGATAACCTGACAGTTACCGATGCTCCATCAGTAAAAGGTAGTGAATATCAGGAGACATTCCCCTGTTTCTCTCCAAACGGTCAGACTATATTCTTCTGTAGGGCTAAACATCAGCCTCAGCCGGATAGTCTGAAACAGATGAAATATGATATCGCCGCCGTTCAGTTTGATCCTGAAACAGGTAAAATAGGCGATAAGGTTTACACTGTTGTAAGTACAGAGGGTAAAGATCTGTCATTCAGTCATCTGAAATGCTCACCGGATGGGCTCTACTTGATGGCAACAGCGGCATTGTATGGTACATTCCCTATATGGCACCAAGAGAGTGAACTTTGGCTAATAGATTTGCGTACAGGATCAGTAAATGTGATGAAAGATACCAATGATCGCTACGCCGATACTTATCATAGCTGGAGCAGCAACAGCCGTTGGGTGGTATTTGCTTCAAAACGTGACGATAAGGTGTATGGACGTCCATACATAGCGCACATAGATGAAAACGGTCAGGTATCAAAAGCATTCTTGTTGCCTCAGCGCAATCCAAAACTCTATAAAACTACGTTGAAATCGTTCAATTTACCGGAACTTTCATCGTGGAAAGAGAACTATAATGCTCGCGATATCTCAGTTCTATACAACAATATTGAACCTACCCAAGTTACATACAAACAGTAACTAAGCATCCCGCCACGAATGTGGAATAACTACCGGTGGATGGGTAGGGATGAACTGCTCTACAGAGTCTTTGTTTTGTTCTTCAGCTTGTTTAGGATTGTTATTTTCTGCTTTCTTGGCCGAAGCGCAAGAAATAAAGTTAGCTATTAGTTGAGTTTGACAAAAGTATTTAATATTTTATAAAAACCAAATAAATTATTAAAAATAAAATGTTTCCGCAGTATAATGGAATTACTACGGAAACAATAATTATTACTATGGTAATTCATGGTGCTATAGACAAAAAGTGTGTAAATACACAAAAAATGTCTCAGGCTCCGCGCTTGGTTTGTGATTAAACCACTATATTTGCAGACGAAAAGTGTGTAAATACACAAAAATTGTATCTGTATGAAATTCGAAAGAGAATATTACATTGAAAAGTTGATAAGTAGCAAGCATAATCATTTGATAAAGATTGTTACCGGGTT
>JAEIGA010004636.1_pt1 | contig 21239 bp, 19 predicted proteins | sample 9270691 | NCBI WGS metagenome assembly JAEIGA01 (sample SAMN17057246, study PRJNA624740) | gut metagenome | biome: biome; isolation source: fecal sample | host: Bos grunniens | place: China: Xizang | collected 2019 | reverse complement strand
TGTCGGCAGTGTACTGGTTTATCTCCTTTTCACAGATAATGACGGGGGAAAAAATAACCTACCTTTTCGGAAGAGTATCGCCAAAGCTCGCTCTTTTAATATCAATGGCACTGCGGTACTCTTCGCTTTTCACAAGACAGATGCGGAAAACGATTGACGCGCAGAAGGGTATGGGAGTATACAGAGAGGATAATATAATAGATAAAATACGCGGAGGATTGCGTGCGTTTGCGATAGTGAGTGTGTGGGGAATAGAAAACGGGATAATAACGGCGGACAGTATGGAGTCGCGCGGGTACGGCGAAGGGAAGAGGAGCTTTTTTTCTCGGTATAGATTCGGCGTGTTTGACGGAGCAGTAACCTTAGCGGTAATTTTACTGTTTTCGGTAACGGTTGCGGTAGCGGCGGTGGGCGGATTTCGGGTTGAATATTACCCGAATATAGCTTCGGCGCCGTCAGGAGCGGCTTCGGTTTTGGGATATGTTGCGTACGGAGCACTTGTGATGCTCCCGACGGTATTTGAGGTAAAGGAGGCGGTACGGTGGAGATATTTGCAGTCGAAAATTTAAGTTTCGGATATGCGGGCGCAGAAGGGAAAAAGGCGCTTGACGACGTATCCTTCAAGGTAGAAAAAGGAGATTTTATAACGATATGCGGAGCGGGCGGCAGCGGTAAATCGACGCTTTTGAGGATGCTCAAAAAGGAGCTTGTACCGCAGGGGGAGATGTCGGGAAGTGTAAGGTATTGCGGAAGGAATTTGCAGGAGCTCTCCCCGAAGGAAAGTGCGGCAGAGATAGGGTTTGTGTCACAGAGTCCGGAGCAGAGTATAGTTACCGAAAGGGTGTGGAGCGAGCTTGCGTTCGGACTTGAAAATTTGGGACTTTCGACAGAAGAGATACGCAGAAAAACGGCGGAAACGGCTGCATTTTTCGGTATTGAGGAGTGGTTCGAGCGAAAGACGGACGAGCTTTCGGGCGGACAAAAGCAGATAGTTGCGCTTGCGGCAGTAATGGCGACACAGCCGAGGGTACTGTGCCTTGACGAGCCTACCTCGCAGCTTGACCCGATAGCCGCGGCGGAATTTATCAATATTTTGGTGAAGCTCAGTCGGGAGCTTTCGGTTACGGTAATAGCGGTGGAGCACCGTCTTGAAAATATTTTACCGATGTCGAATAAGCTGATGGTACTTGATGAGGGGCGTATCCTTGAGTACGGAGAGGTAAGAGAGGTACTCGCGGCGGCAAAAAAGTACCCCGATTTGATGGCGGGAATGCCGGCTGCGGTAAGAATAAGCGGAGCGCTTTCGGAAAAAGAGGTAGCACTTACGGTAAAAGAGGGGCGCGAGTTTATTGAGAGAAATTTCGGAAATGAGATACGCAGCTTTGAGAAAGAAAAAAGGGTAATCGGAGAAGAGATTGCGCTTGAAGTAAAGGGAGTGTATTTCAGATACTCAAAAGAGGGTCCCGACGCGCTGAGAGGACTTGACCTATCGGTGAAAAAAGGTGAGATTTTCTGCATACTCGGCGGCAACGGTTCGGGGAAGACTACTGCGCTTTCGGTGATGTCGGGGATAAGCAGGGAATACTGCGGTAAGGTAAAGATATTCGGCAAAAAGCTGAGGGAGTACGGCGGGGAGCTATATAACGGTACGGTTGCGGTATTACCTCAGGACGTGCAGACGGTATTTTCAAAAAACAGCGTCAAAGAGGAGCTTCTGGACTCGAAAATAGAGGTAAATTCTGCACCGTACGGACTTTCCGAAAAGCTCGGAGCTCACCCTTACGACCTTTCCTGCGGGGAGCGCCAGCTGCTTGCACTTGCCAAGGTCATAGCGCGTAAGCCGAAGCTTTTGTTTTTGGACGAGCCGACCAAAGCGCTTGATGCGGCGGCGCGGGATAGGGTGATAGCTGCGATAATGGAGCTGCGGGACAGCGGCTGCACGGTAGTTGCGGTGTCGCACGACACGGAATTTGCAGTAAAATGCGCCGACAGATGCGCGCTTTTCTTTAAGGGAGAGGTAATCTCGGTGGCGGATACAGAGGAGTTTTTCTCAACGAACTACTTTTACACCACTCAAGCGGCGCGGATGACAAAGGAATATTACGAAAGAGCGATAACTCCGGAAGAAGTTATAGCGCTTTGCAAAATTAACAAGCGGAAGGCTTGAGGAGTACTTACAGATGATAGTAATAAAAAGTACGGCTTTGAGAAAGGTGCTGAAAATATTTATACCCTGCGTACTGATTCCCGCGGCAATAATTTTCGGGGAAACGGTACTTGAGGGAAAGAGGTACGCTGCGGTATCACTTATCGCGGCAATACTCGCGCTCGTCCTTTTTATTGCGGGAGTCGAGCGAAAAAAATCGGGTTCGAGGCGGCTTGTGATAACCGCGATAATGACGGCACTTGCGGTACTGGGAAGGTTCATACCGGTATTCAAGCCGGTGACTGCGGTAGCGGTGATGTCGGGAATGTATCTCGGAAAAGAAGCGGGATTTTTGACGGGTGCAATATCTGCGCTCATCTCAAACTTTTATTTCGGGCAGGGGCCGTGGACTCCGTTTCAGATGCTTTCGTGGGGAATAATAGGGTATTTTGCGGGAGTAATTCAGGTGCTACTGAAAAAAAACAAGGGCTTTCTTGCAGTATACGGAACAATAGCAGGAATAGTGTATTCGCTGATAATGGACGTGTGGACGGTGCTGTGGTACAGCGGAGAAATTAGCCTTGAGCTTTACCTTGCGGCGATGGTGACAGCGTTGCCGCATACAGCGCTTTACGCTGTATCTAACGTAGTATTTCTGCTGGCAATGTCGAAGCCGTTCGGAAGCAGAATGGAACGGATAAAGATAAAATACGGAATATGAAAAAGGACCTCTTCCGCTTTTTCGGAGGAGGTTTTGGGTATACGATGCATTTTTGTTCAATAAACAAGGGGATTGCGTGCAATTTATAAGGAATGGCATAATTTTGTACGAAAACACAAAGTTTATGTATTATATTTCTATGGAAAAATAGGAGCTTAAATGTTAAACTGAAGGTACGAAAGTACGTTGAATTATTATTTTGTCTGCATAGGAGGAAAAAATATGAGAGCAGCTTTTTATGAAAGTGATATAACCCCTCCGCTGGGCGGATATATGGTCGGATATTATATGAAAAGAATAGCCGAGGATGTTTTTGAAAAATTATATGCTAAGGCGGTGGTAATAGAGGACGGCGGCAAATATGCAGCGATAGTTGACGTGGATATCTGCATGCTTACTCCTGAAATGCATGATATTGTCACCAAAAGAATCTTTGAATACACCGGAATAAGACCCGAATGCGTATGCGTTTCCGCAAACCACACTCACCGCGGAGCTCCGATAAGTGACAGCTTTGATATCCAGTGTTTTGCTGATAATACGTATAAAGACGTGTTTTACCGTTTGGTAGCCGATGCGGTTATTTTGGCGTATAAAAGGCTTGGAGATGACAGCGTAACCGTTAAGTATGGCAAAGTCAAAGCTGAAGGACTTGCATTCAGCCGTAACGGAGTAACGAAAGACGGCAGATATATTACCCATCCGAGAGGAAAAGCTGATTTCGATCATGTTCTCGGAACGACCGATCCCGACCTTACGCTGCTGTATTTTGAGAAGAACGGAAAGCCGATAGGCTCCATAGTTAATTTTGCGCTTCATCAGGATACTGCGGGCGAGGATATAGGGTATACAGGAGATTATGCAGCTGTGTTGTCGGAGTATCTTAAAGATAAGTTCGGCAGGAATTTTGTAAGCTTATTTATGATGGGAGCCTGCGGGGATATAAACCACGTAAACCCCGACCCGAACGAAACCAGAGATCAATATCCGTATTGCGGACACAGAATAATCGGCAAAAAAATATTTGAGCATATTGAAGGTATGCTTGATAATCCTGATAATCTCGAAGAGGTTAGCGGCAGTGTTGAAAGCATAAAAGAGAGCGTTGTTATAGAGCGCAGAACGTACGACGGATCTCTGCTTGAGGAAACCGAGGAGCATCTCAAAAAATATGCCAATCCCACGCTTACGTTAGCTCTTTTGGCATACCGTCTGTCAAACCCGCCTGCAACCACTGAGGTGTATATACAGGTGATAAAAATAGGTGACGTGGTAATATGCGCCCTTCCCGGAGAAAACTACGTGCGGATAGGACTTGATATAAAAGCAGCATCCGGCTACAGCAAAACGATCGTTGCAACAAACTGCAATACTTATCTTGGATATATTCCCACGAAAGATTGCTTTGTTGAAAACAGCGTACTGTATGAAATGTCTGTTAACGGATACGTTAACCTCGTACCCGAAGCAGCAGAGATCCTTACTGAAAAAAGCTTAAAGATGATAGCCAAGATTTAAATGTTGTAACAGAAAAATTCCCCTGCAGCTCTCAAAGGGTTTGCAGGGGAGTTTTTATGCGTTGATTTTCTTATATCTCGCGATTGGAAGGGATGAAGATAAAATACGGATATAAATAAAACCTCTCCCGATTTTTCGGAAGAGGTCTTGATTTTTGGGTTATCTTTTCTTTGGAGTAAAAGAGGGGTTAAAAGCGTAGAAGTTTTTGCTGTCGAGCGTGTCAATGGTGAGTCGGAGTGCTTCGCCGAAACGCTGGTAGTGCGCGAGCTCTCTTGCGCGAAGGAACTTTATGGGTTCTCTGACGTCGGGATCATCCGCAAGTAAAAGAATGTTATCATAGGTAAGGCGTGCCTTTTGTTCGGCGGCGAGGTCTTCGTTGAGGTCGGAGATGGGGTTACCGGTGGAAGCTATGGTAGCGGCGGAGAAGGGCATACCTGAAGCCGCCTGAGGATAGATACCGGTGGTATGGTCGACGAAATAGGTGTCGAAGCCGGATTCCTTTATCTCCTCGGTACTCAAACATCTGGTAAGCTGATAGAGGATAGCGGAAACCATTTCCAAATGTGCTAATTCGTCAGGACCGCCGTGATGTAAATGGTTATTTTTTCGGTAATTTAGGATATATCGTGAGTTCAAAACCGTCGGGGGATATTCCGCGGGCGTTTTGGGGTTTTAGGTATTCCACCTTTTTCAACAATAGCTTGAGGAGGGTATTTTTGTGCTGCGGAAGAGAAAGAGCGCAGTAGAGCTCGGGGAAAGAGAGGGTAAAATTGTGCGGAGTACTCTGAACTTTTCGGGAGCTGAGGGAAGCGAGCTGAGATTTGGAAAACCCAAGCTCGGACTCAAGTTTTTGTTTTCGCATGAGGAAAAGCTCCTCGGAATAAATTCCTCTTTCGAGCAGGTCGCAGATGGAGGTGAGTTGCTGAGAAAGGGAGAGAATGGAGCGGTTGAGGGAAGAAACAAGTGGGTCGAAGCTGTTTTCAGCGGGATTTTGAGTAATGGAGAAGGAGTAGTTTTCGAGCCATAAGGAGAGTGCGTAGGTCAGCTTTTCTTCGACGAGATAAAGGCGGGAAGAGGTATTTTTGCAACCGTAGGGGCATATCAGCATATCGTGACGGGAGTCTTTTCCGTACGGTCGGCGCGCCATATTGTGTCCGCAGACAGCGCATACTACTATTCCGGCGAGAGAATTTTTAATTTGAGCATCTTTTTTTACGGGCGCGCCGTGTTGCTTTAGCTTTTCTTGGGCGGAAAAGAAAAGCTCCTGAGAGATGACGGGGGAGTGGAGTCCGTCAGAGAGAATGAGAGAGGAATCCGAACGAGGTCTGCTGACGCTAACACAGCCGTCGACGATTTTTTTAATGCATTTGCGTCGGTTCCAGCGAATTTTACCTATGTAAACGGGATTTTTGAGAATTTCTCTGACGGAAGAGGGACTCCAGACGGTGCCGTTTTTGGAGTGTTTGCCGCAGGCGGAAAGGTAGGAGGCTATTTTTGATGCGCCGAAAGCTTCGGGGGAGCCGTCTTGCGAGGGGAGTCCGTCGGTGTAAAGGGTGAAAATGGTTTTGACTACCTCGGCTTCTTCCGGAACTATCTCAAGCGAATACCCTTTTTCGCCTGTAAGCTTTACCTTTTTGTAGCCGTAAGGAGCACGGGGAGCGGCAAATTTCCCCTCGTTTACAGAGGAGAGGCGTCCCCGCTGGAGTCTGCGGTTAATGGTCTTGTACTCTCTGCGCGACATAAAGAGTCCGAACTCGAAATACTCCTCATCGTACTCGTTAAGAGGGTCATAAACCTTAAGCGGAGTAATAATTTTGGTACAGCTGTACTTAAAAGCACGGGAAACTACCCCTTGGTCGATGGTGTCGCCGCGGGCAAGGCGTTCCACCTCCATAACGAGCACACCGTCCCAAAGATCGCTCTCCACCTCTGAAAGCAGCTGTTTTACTACCGGACGGGAAGCGATGGTTTCGCCGGAAACTACCTCGCGGTATATTTTTTCCACGGTAATATTCATATTATCTGCAAGAGCGAGTAAGATTTTTTCGTGGCGCTCAAGGCAGGAGAGCTCATCTCCCGAAAAGGACTCCCTTTCTCTGTCTGCACGCGACTTCCTTAAATAGATACAGTATCTCAAAAAATCACCTTCGTTTTAATATATTGAGAGAATAGGACGAGAAATGCGGCGAATAGGCTGTAAGGAGAGATTAATTTGAGGGTAGTGGTCACATATGGGAGAGATAGCCGCGATTTATAGGTGCGGAGCCGCGACGATGAAGATAAAAACGGATTTTTGCGAGATAAGGGAGCGGGAAACGGAGGAGAGAGTATTGCAGATAGAGCAAACGGCGGGTAAAATTTTAAAATCGCCGGAAAGAGAAGGTTGTTATCGGGGGAAAGATGAGGTATAATGTGTGGTGTATGAAAAGATTTAAACGGAAGAGGTCAAAAGCATGGATGCAGCGATAATAGTTGCGAAGCAGTGCGTGGTAATGCTGATATTTATGTTTGTGGGAGCGGCACTGTATAAAGGTAAAAAGATAAATAAGGACGGTAACGTGCAGATAGCAAAGCTGCTAATGACGGCGGTAATACCCTGTATGCTGGTGGATGCAACGCAGGTAGAGCGTACTGCAGAGCGTACGAGGGGATTCCTTGTTGCGATAGCTCTCGGTTGCGCGGCACATATTATAGGTATCGTTCTGGAGCGCGTGGTAATAGGAAGAAGGGACGGCGGCGAGGAGCGAAAGATAGCCGGTTTCGGAGTGATATATTCCAATGCGGGATTTATGGCGATTCCTCTGATAAGAGCGGCGTTCGGAGAAGAGGCGGCGTTTTATGCAGTTGCGTATCTGCTTATGTTTAATTTATTTTCGTGGACTCAGGGAATAGCGCTTTTAAGCGGAGGGGTAAAGGGAATATCCCTAAAGAGAATGTTTTTGAATCCGGGAGTTATAGGGGTAACGCTGTCGGTGGTGTTTTACTTAACGGGAGTAAGGCTGCCGGAGCTTATAGCTACGCCGATAAGTGCGATTGGCGGAATGAACACTCCCCTTGCGATGATAATATGCGGAATGTTTGCGGCGCAGGCAAACCTAACGCAATGCCTTAAAAATAAGATGACCTACATAGTCGGTGCGCTTAGGTTACTCGCAATACCGATAACGGTAATGCTGCTTTACAAGGCGGCGGGAGCCGTAATCGGAGGTAATGAAGAATTAAGAATGATAATGAGCGTGAGTGTAATATCGGCATCTTGTCCGGTAGCGGTAGCAACGAGCTTTATGCCGGCGGGACTGGGTATGAACGGCGAAAAGGCGAGCGGATTTATAGTAATAACGACACTTGTGAGCCTTATAACGATACCCCTGCTCGTTTATGTAAATTCACTGTTTTAAATGAAGGAAAAATAATCGGAGGAAGTTGAGAAGTGGTTCTTTCTGCGGAAAATATAACAAAAAGCTTTGGTGCGAATGTGATACTTGATAAGGTATCGCTTAAAATAGAGGACGGCGACAGAATAGGACTGATAGGTTCGAACGGCTGCGGAAAGACTACCCTTTTAAAGATACTCTGCGCAGAGGAAGGGTATGACAGCGGCGAGCTGTCGATAGGTACGGGAAAAAGAATAGGGTACCTTAAGCAGAGCGGCGGAGTTAATGAAAACGGCACGATAATAAGCGAGCTGAGGGAGCCGTTTGAGAAATTCAGTAGGGTGTGGGACAGGCTCCGTGAGATAGAAAAAGAGATGGAAAGTGATGAAGGCGACGAGGACAGATACAAGTTGCTTTCGGAGGAATACAGTGCGCTTACAGATGTGTTTGAGAGCGGCGACGGGTATATGAGCGAGGTCAAAATACGCAGCGTAATGGGAGGAATGGGCTTTGCGGGAATGGAAAACGTCCCGGTAAAGACCCTTTCGGGAGGCGAGCGTACAAGACTTGCTCTTGCGAAACTACTACTTGGAGAAAATGACCTTTTGATACTCGACGAGCCGACTAACCATCTTGATTTTAAGACACTCGACTGGCTTGAGGAGTACCTTGCGGAATACAAGGGTGCTACCCTTATAGTATCGCACGACAGATATTTTCTTGATAAGATGGCGAATTCGATATGCGAGATAGAGGGAAAGAAACTGGTGAGGTACAGCGGAAATTACGGGAAGTACGTTAATTTAAAGAGGGAGCGCAATGAGCGTCTGCGCAAGGAATACGACACGCAGATGGAAAAGATAGCGAAGATGAGGGAATATGCAGAGCGAAATATAGCCAGAGCGAGTACCTCAAACAGCGCAAAGAGCAGACTTGCGGCGATAGAGAGAATGGAGCCGGTTGAGGCACCGATACCGCCGGAAAAGCCGCCGATATTCAGCTTCGAGAAGGAAAAGGAGCCGGTAAAGGACGTGCTTTATGTAGAGGGACTTACCGTTTATGCCGACGAAGAAGAAACGGTGGAGCTTGTCAGAGATGTAAATTTAGACGTAAAGCGCGGCGAAAAGATAGCGATAATAGGAGCAAACGGTGTCGGTAAGACTACTCTGCTCAAGCGGCTGCAGAAGATTGGCAGACACAAAGAGGGTAAGGTAGTTTGGGGGAAAAACGTAAGGATAGGCTACTATGAGCAGCACATGGAGGGGATAAACCCGAACAATACTGCTCTTGATGAGCTTTGGAACCGAAATCCTCGAAAGGCGGAGCTCGAAATGAGGTCAATGCTCGGAAGAGTAAGACTTACGGGGGAGAACGTATACAAAAAGACGTCGATGCTCAGCGGCGGAGAAAAAGCTAAGCTCGCTTTTTGCATACTTATGCTGGAAAAGGCAAACGTACTTTTGCTTGACGAGCCGACTAACCATCTTGATATAGCGGCAAAAGAGGCTCTTGACAAGGCGCTGAAGGAGTATGACGGTACCGTTATAATGGTGTCGCACGACAGATATCTGCTCAACAGGGTTCCTGACAAGATAATAGATATGACCGGAAGGAGTATGGACGAGTACGTCGGCGGATATGAGGAATATCTGCGCAAGAGAATAGCACCGCAAAGGAGTAAAGTTCCGGTAACGGTGCAGGATAAGACGCGCTTTGAGGCAGAGCGCAACAAAAAAGAGGAGTCCCCGAAAAATCAAGGAGCCGAAAAGGGCGGTTACCGTTCTAAAAAGGAGCGGGCGGAGCAGGTCAAGCGCAGAAGCGAGATAAAACGGCTTGAAGAAGAGATAGCTGCGGCGGAGGAAGCGATAAAGCGTCTTGAGGAGGAGATATCATCACCTGAGATAAGCTGTGACTATAAAGAAGTGGCAAAACGTTGCGAGGAAATGGAAGCTCTGCGCGCGGAGCTTGATGAAAAATATATGCTCTGGATGGAGAAATCTGCTGAGGAATAAAAATTACGGGAAAAGGACAGAGAAGGTAACCCTTCTCTGTCCTGTGTTTTGTATCGGATATTTAACGCGTCGATATGCTGAAGAAGCGTTCGGCTCGATATATTTGCCAAGCGGCAAATTCGCAGTACTAACGCAGAGTGCGTTAGTACTGCGAGCGCGCAGCGCATATCGAGCCTGCATTGGAGTAAATATATCGACGCGTACTTGCCTAGCAGCAGTTAAGCTGCGTGCAGTATTTTTATTTTGCGAAGATGTGGTTACCGATGGTGGTAATGACGGGGCGGGTGCGGATCCAAGCGTTGTTTGTTTTGGCGGGATTGTAGTAGTAGAGGGCGCCGCCGGAAGGGTCCCAGCCATTGAGAGCAGCGGTAGCGGCCTTGTAAGCGGAGCTTGAGATGGGCTCGTTAATTTGTCCGTCGGTGATAGCGGTAAAAGCGCCCTTTTGGTAGACGACGCCCGCTAAGGTGTTGGGGAAGGAGGGGTGCTCGACTCGGTTGAGGACTACAGCTCCGACGGCAACCTGACCTTCAAAGGATTCACCGCGTGCTTCGGCTGAAATTATTCTTGCGAGGAGGTAGTAGTCGCTGCCGGACGAGGTAGAGGAAGAGGAGGAAGAAGAGGAGGGGAGTCCCATTGCCGCGAGGGTCTGGGGACCTGCAATACCGTCCACCTTAAGTCCGTTTTTGCGCTGAAAATACTTGACGGCTTCAAGAGTTTTACTGCCGAAAATACCGTCCACCGAGCCGGTGTAATACCCCCATTTTTTGAGTCGGGTCTGAATTTTTGTTACCTCTTCACCGCGGGAACCGTACTGCGAGAGGGTGGGCAGAGTATCTGCGTAGGCGAGTGCCTCGGCTGACGTGTTTTGCGGAGCATAATACGCAAAAAAGAAGGAAAAAGCGGTGCATATCAGCAGAGCGACTAACATAAGAGAGCGTATAAAAATCTTTCTGGAGTTTGACATTTTGATATTCCTTTCTCTGAAAAAAACTACCTTCGAAAAAGCTTTCAAAGGTAGTTTTACTCAAAAACATCAAAATATCCAAATTAATACGATATATTTTCAAAAGACAAGGATTTCGGCGGGACGACCTCAACATCGGAATTCACTTTTGAATACTCAATAAAGAGAAAAATCTTATATTTTTCGCCGTCTGAGTTGAGGGGTTCCCTTTCGACGAGCAGCTTTGAGATGGAAAAGTTTTGGTCGGCAACTGCGGTTATCTCCATAAGAGTTTTGCTGGATTTGTGAGTGCCTTGTATTTTTAATATGTAGCCGTCATCGTTTTTAAAGAGATGGTTATAGGTAAAGTTATAGTTTTCGAAGATTTCAGAGGGAATACCGAAGATGTCCTCGGTGAAATTATCGGAGTAGTAGGAATCGGCGTACCAAGTGCCGTTATATTTGTAGTAGTAATTTTCGCCGTCGAAGTAGTCGTATTCGGGGGAATCGAAGAAAACTACGGGATTTTTTTTGCGGTAAAGCATGGCGGGGGAGCTGAAGATTATCTCTTCCGTGGAGTAAGACACCGCACCGAACAAGCTGCCGGAATCGTAAATAGTTTTGGTGATTTCGGCACTGGTGAGGGAGTAGATGAAGCGGTAGTAAACATCGAGTGCGGAGATGTTTTCTACCATAAGCGCGTCGTCGATGTTGACGGACTTCTTAAAAGAGTTGTACTTACTTTTCGGTGAGCACCCTCCGGTAGCAAAAACAAAGACGGTGAGCATAAGAAAAGAGAGTAAAAAGGCAAAGAATCTTTTCATACGAATCTAACTATCCTTTCGTCAGGAGATACCTCCCAGCAATTCCAAAGGTTTACCACGGGGACTCCGTTTTTTTCGGCATATCTGACCGTTGCACCGGTACCGCTTCGATAATCTGCGGAACTTTGGTTATAGCAAGCGATAACGAGTCCGGAGTTATCGACCATATATCTGTTTCGTTTCATATAGGAATTTTTTGTGTATTCATATTCCGTATAGACGATGATGGAGGAGTCGTCCACAAGCTCGTCGTATTTTTTTCTCCACTGCTCCGTCCACTTATCCGTCTGATTTATACTTGGAATTGCGCAAACGAGTCTGATACCGAGCTCCTTTGCGTTTTGGAGTACACATTCGGCAGCGAGCATATCAAACCCCTGCGCCATACCCGAAACGAAATTTACAAACCCCTTGGAGTGCGCGTAGCGTATCTCATAATTGAGCATACGGTAAAGTACCTCAATTTCTCTTGAATAACGCCTTCCGCCGCAGGGGAGTTTCGAGGGACGGTGTCCGGTGAAACAGCAGGTAACGTTTTTGTCAAATGAAAACATCAAAAGGAACTCCTATCTTATAAAGTAAAATACAATGTAAAGCACGACAAATACTACCGGTTGATGCAAAATATAAATAAAGAGGGTGTTTTGTCCCACAAGGGATAAAAACTTGGAATGCCTTTTATAGAAAAATGCGGGAGCCCGTCTTTCTCCAAGGAACGCGCCGAAAAAGCTACCCGCAAGAAAAACGAAAAGCCACGGCAGCAGCGGGAAATAGTCGACGGGGAAGTAGTCGAGCGGCGGGAACCCCACAGGAATGAGCCAAACGCTTGCTAAGTGGGAGGGGACATCGAAAGTCAAAACGCCGGGAATACCGATTTCAAAGTAGTAGGAGTTATAAGTTATCAGCGCAAGGAAGGCGAATAGAAAAAATCCGACAAAGCGGTTCATTTTGGTGAGGAGTTTCCTAAGCAGCGCAAAAATTATCATACAAACGCCGAGGCACTGCAAGATTCCGAAGAGGACGAGCTGGTCCTTGAAGAAAATATAGGTAACGAGCGTAACGGGGAGTCCGAGCAGAAAGCACAAGATTCCGCGCCTCAGATTACTTCTTGAGAAATAACAGGAGGCTCCTGAAATAACAACGAACAGAAGCTCAAACGAAAGTCTTACGGTGGAGATAAAAGGGGAGGTGAACAGCGGAATATCCACCCCGAAGATAAAAACTATATCGAAAAAGGCGTGGTCGAGTACCATAAGGAGTATCGCAAGACCGCGCAGCTCGTCTATGAGCCAAATGCGGTTATCGCTGCGGTTGCGAAAAAGCGCAAGCTTCATAAAACTGCCCCCTTTTTATCTGACTGTAACCATTATAACTAAAAAAAGAATCAATATCAAGAGGTGGGGAATAAACGACAAAATAATACAAAATAGTCGCGCCGAAAACGACATAATCGGACTTGCGGGGATATGTATAATAAATACAGAAAAGGGGAGTAGGCGTTGGAAAAGGTAATTTACATAGATATCCTCACGGTAACGAATATAATAGTAAATTATCTGCTGCTTTATGCAACGGTAAAGATAACGGGGCGTAAAGCATCGCGGTGGCGGACGATAGCTGCGGCGTTTGTGGGGGGAGTGTACTCCTGGACGATACTTCTGCCTGAGCCTGCAGAGGTAATTTCTTTGGTGGGTAAGGTATTGGTGTGCGTACTGATGACGGTGATAGCGCTGGGAGTGAGGGGGAGAAAACTTACGGAGCTTCTCAAGGATGCGGGAGTATTTTTGGGGATAAGCTTTTTGTTTGCGGGATTTTGTTTCGGGATATGGAGTACGGTGCGTCCCGAAAAGATGCTTTTCAGAAACGGAGCGGTATACTTTGACATAGACGCGGTTACCCTTGTTTTATCAGCGCTTGCAGCGTATATTTTTGCACAGGTTTTGTTTAAGATATTCCGAAAACGGACGGTTGCGCAGCAGGAGTATAAGCTACGGATAAGATACAGAGAAAGGGTCGGGGAATTTTTGGGATTTGTGGATACCGGAAATTTTCTGACGGGTACTGCGGGAGGAGTTCCGGTAATTGCGGCATCGGTGAAGAGCGTAGAGAAGATTTTGCCGCCCGAAATAATAAATGCGGTGAAGGACCCGTACGGTTCGGTGCAAAATCTTGAATTTTTGCGGGAATATTACGAGGTGAAATATATTCCCTATTCCACAGCGTCGGGAGCAGGCGCGCTTTTTGCCGTGGAATTGGACGAGGTGGTAATAATTGAGGGAGAAGATGAGTACGATGCGGGTCAGGTGCTTTTGGGAATATCAGGCGAGGGAAGTATGCCGGATAAGCTGATACTGAGTCCGCAGATGATAAAAATACCGATAAAAGCAAAGGGAGGAGAAGTAAAATGCTGATAGTGAGTATGATGAAAAAGGCGGTAGTTGAGCTACTGTTTAAATTAAAGTACGGAGGTAAGCTTTTTTACATAAACGGTCCCGAAAGTCTGCCGCCCCCGCTTACCAAAGAAGAGGAGAATATAATATTCATAAGACTCGAAACGGACGAAAAATCCGCCCGCAAGGAGCTGATAACCCGAAATCTGCGGCTTGTGGTATACATAGCAAAGAAATTTGAATCGACGGGTGTTGGGATAGAGGACCTTGTGTCGATTGGAGTGATAGGACTGATAAAGGCGGTCAATACCTTCTGCCCGAAGCGGAATATCAAGCTCGCTACCTACGCATCGCGGTGCATAGAAAATGAGATACTAATGTTTCTGAGAAAAAATCAAAATCAGAAGAGTGAGATATCCATTGACGAGCCGCTGAATATCGACTGGGACGGAAACGAGCTGCTGCTTTCCGACATTCTCGGAACAGAAGAGGACAGCGTAAACAAAGACATAGAGCGCGACGTGGAAAAGGGTACTCTTATAGAGGCGGTGAACCGTCTGTGCGACAGAGAAAGGGTAATAATGGAGCTGAGGTTTGGACTGAACGGCCAAAAGGAGCATACTCAAAAGGAGGTTGCCGATATAATCGGAATCTCGCAGTCCTACATATCCCGCCTTGAGAAAAAGATAATCACAAGGCTCAAAAAAGAGATGGAAAAGGCATTGATGTATTGAAAATATTGGTAAAAAGCGAAAAGTGAATTTTCCCTCTTTCCTGCGACAATACTTTTTATGTAAAAAAGAGGTCGAGGAGAGAGAAGCTTGTATATCAATAAAGTAGAGATATGCGGAGTAAACACCGCGAAGCTGCCGTCGCTTAAGGAGGAAAAGAAGCTTGAGCTGCTAAAACGCATCAGAGAAGGGGATAGCAGTGCGAGGGAAGAGATGATAAGCGGGAATTTGCGGCTGGTACTCAGCGTAATTCAGAAATTTTCCGGACGCGGAGAAAATCCGGACGACTTGTTTCAGGTGGGATGCATCGGACTGATAAAAGCAATAGACAATTTTGATATCAGCCAATCGGTGAGGTTTTCCACATACGCGGTTCCGATGATAATAGGGGAAATAAGGCGGTATCTGCGGGACAACAACTCGGTGAGGGTGAGCCGTTCGATGCGCGACGCGGCGTACAAAGCGATGCAGATAAAGGAGCGAATTACCAATGAAGAGTCAAAGGAGCCTACCGTCGAGCGTATCGCAAAGGAGATGGGAGTCGAAAAGGAGCAGGTAGCACTTGCGCTTGAGGCAATCGTGGAGCCGATCTCGCTTTACGATCCGGTGTATTCCGACGGGGGAGATGCGGTGTACGTAATGGACCAGATAGGCGATAATGACGACGACCGCTGCTGGCTTGAGGAGATAGCGGTGAAGGAGGCGATAAACGGACTCGGCAAACGGGAAAAACGGATCCTTTCACTCCGATTTTTCAAAGGAAAAACGCAGATGGAGGTGTCGCGGGAGATAGGAATATCCCAAGCTCAAGTAAGCAGACTTGAGAAATGCGCCCTTGATAAGATAAAAAGGCAGATATGAAAATAAAAACGGCGGTACACACTTTGTGTATCGCCGCATTTAGTTTGCGTTTCAATATCCTTTAATAACCGTTAAAATTTGATATGAGCGGGGTTCCTCACAAGAAAATTAGCAGAGCATCAACAGTCAAATCCGAAGTTTTCGGTCGAGCTTCTTGACCGGAGGATTTTTGCGGCAGCTCGTTGACGGGGAAGGTGCAGAGGGGTATAATAAAAAGTAGAGATAATGAAAGGAGCCGCGGGGATATGAAGGGCTGGCTTATTTGTAACGGAGCCTTAAACAGCGGAAAGTTTACCGAGCATACAGAGATGCTTTTAGCCGCTGCGAAGAAAAATGGCGTTGAGATGGAATACAGGCAAAGCGACGGGATAATATACACGCTCGGCGGCGACGGAGTACGGTTTCTTGAAGAAGTTCCCGAGTTTGCTGTATTTTGGGATAAGGATATAAGACTTGCGTACGCGCTTGAGGGTGCGGGAGTAAGGCTTTTCAACAGCGCGGCGGCGATAGAAAAGTGTGATGATAAGGCGATAACCCACGAGGTACTTGCAAAGGGCGGAGTAGCTATGCCGAAAACGATAACGGCTCCTCTGACGTTTGAGGGAGTGGGGTACCCTGACAAGAAATTTTTCGAGAGAGCGGGAGAGGTGCTCGGATATCCGCTGGTGGTAAAGGAGCGGTTTGGCTCGTTTGGTAAGCAGGTATATCTTGCGAGGAGCTTTTCGGAGTTGTGCGAGATAGTTGACAGACGCGCTCCGAGGGGAATGATACTTCAGGAGTTTGTGAAAAGCAGCTACGGCAGAGATGTGAGGATAAACGTCGTGGGCGGGGAGTGTATAGCCGCGATGTACCGCGAGGCGAAGGAAGGCGACTTCAGAGCTAACGTTACAAACGGCGGAAGTATGAGGGAGTACCTGCCGAGCGAAGAGGAGAAGGCAGTAGCGGTAAAATGCTGCGAGCTTTTGGGAGTAGACTTTGCGGGAGTAGACCTTTTGTTCGGTGAAAACGGACCGCTTGTGTGTGAGGTAAACTCAAACGCACATCTAAAGAATATAATGACGGCTACGGGAGTGAACGTAGCGGACGAGATATACCGATACATAAAAAGAGTGCAGAGGGACGGAGCAAAATGAAGGCGTGGCTTATTTATTCCGAAAAAGAGATAGAGCGAAACAGGGAATATATAAAAATATACGAAAAAAACGGGGAGCAGCTGGGGATAGAGATAGAGCTGATTGTTTCGGAGCTCCTTGAAATCGGGGTTCGCGAAAATAAGGAATACGTTTTATATCGCGGTGAGGAGATTCCTTGCCCTGATTTTGCAGTATGCAGGGATATCTACCCGCTGCTGACGCTTCAGCTTGAGCGGCTGGGGGTAAGGACCTATAATAATTATGAGGTTGCGAGGATATGTAACGATAAAGCGCTGTGCATACAGTATCTTGCGGGAAAAGGGATAGATGTGCAGGAGAGCGTTTTTGTGAGAAGAGGAGCGGTTCCTGCCGTGAAAGAGTACCCCGTGGTAACGAAGCCGGTATCGGGACGGGGTGGTAAGGGAGTATTACTTGCTCGAAATGAGCAGGAGCTTTTGAAAAATATAAAAAACTACGATGAGGACTACCTGATGCAGCCGCTTTGCAAAAATCCCGGCAAGGATTTGCGGGTGTTCGTGGTCGGGAAAGAGATAGTGGGAGCTATACTGCGCTATTCCGACAGAGATTTCAGAGCAAACTACTGTCTGGGCGGCGATGCTCGGGTGTACGAGCTTTCCGAAAAGGAACGCGAAACGGTAAAAAGGGTGATAGACTGCTTTGACTTCGGAATGGTCGGGGTGGACTTCATCTTTAATGAAAAAAACGAGCTGATATTTAACGAGATAGAGGACGTGGTCGGCTCAAGGACTCTTTATGCAAAGACGGATATTGATATCGTGAGGAAATATCTTGAATATATGAAGAGGGATATTGAGGGACGCGATGAAAGATAGGATACGGAGTCGGCTGTTTGAGCTGCAGGATTTAAAGTACCGAGAGTTTCACAGTGCGCTTATGCCGACGGTGCAGCGCGAAAGGGTGATAGGAGTACGGGTCCCCGAGCTTCGAGCGCTTGCAAAGGAACTACACAGAGAAAAGGGAATAAAGGAGTTTTTAGCGGAAACGGAGCATAAGTATTACGAGGAAAATAATCTGCACGCATTTATAATTGAGGGAATAAAGGATTATAACGAGTGCATATTCGAGGTAAACAGATTTTTACCCTTTGTGGATAATTGGGCGACCTGCGATATGCTGCGTCCGAAGGGGTTTTCAGCGCATAAAAAGGAGCTCCTTACCGAGATAGAGAGATGGATAGTGTCGGATGCGGAGTATACCGTCAGGTTCGGAATCGAAATGTTGATGGTGCACTATCTTGACGAGGATTTTGAAGAGAGATTTCTTGAGATGGTTGCGGGAGTAAAAAGAGAGGAATACTACGTGAGGATGATGGTGGCGTGGTATTTTGCGACGGCACTCGCAAAGAGATACGATGAGGCGGTAAAATATATCGAGGAGCGAAGGCTCGACGAGTGGACTCATCAAAAAGCGATACAAAAAGCAGTTGAGAGCAGACGGGTACCCCAAACGCACAAAAAAATACTGAAAAGTCTGCGGTAAAAGCGAAATATATAAGGAGCGGCTCTTGTAAAAAGAGGAGCGGCGTGTTAAAATTATGAAGATACCAAAGAGGAATGAAAGGAAGATAGGCAAATGACTACGATTCACGACGGCGGAGTATTTTTGTTCGGAGGCTCGCGGGTAGTTAGTGAGAGCGAATGTGATTTTGCAAAGAAGGAAGACGCTGTAAAAAACACGATGGCGTACGGAATTTTAAATGCTCACAACACATCGGGAGACGAGGATAATTTAAAGATAAAGTTTGATGCACTTGCATCGCACGATATTACATATGTGGGAATAATCCAGACCGCGAGAGCAAGCGGACTTGAGAAGTTTCCGGTACCGTATGTTTTGACTAACTGCCACAACTCCTTGTGTGCGGTAGGCGGAACGATAAACGAGGACGACCACCTGTTCGGACTTTCCGCGGCGAAGAAGTACGGCGGAATATTCGTACCTGCACATCAGGCGGTCATACATCAGTACATGAGAGAGATGATGGCGGGCGGAGGCAAGATGATACTCGGTTCCGACAGCCACACAAGATACGGAGCTATCGGAACGATGGCGATAGGCGAGGGCGGACCCGAGCTTGTAAAGCAGCTTTTGGGACGTACCTACGACGTGAAGCGCCCTGAGGTAGTGTGCGTGTATCTTGAGGGAAGCGTAAATGCGGGAGTAGGTCCGCAGGACGTTGCACTTGAGATAATCGGAGCTGTTTTTAAGAGCGGATACGTAAAGAATAAGGTAATGGAATTTGTCGGACCCGGCGTTGCGGGACTTGATATGGATTTCCGTATAGGAATCGACGTAATGACCACCGAAACTACCTGCCTTTCATCTATATGGGTAACCGACGATAAGACGGAGGAGTATCTCGCAATTCACGGAAGAGCCTCTGAGTTTAAGCGTCTTGAGCCGGGAGAGATGGCGTATTATGACGGACTTGTGAAGGTAGACCTTTCTGCAGTAAAGCCGATGATAGCGCTGCCCTTCCACCCGAGCAACGTTTACAGTATCGAGGAGCTTTCGCTTAATGCGGGAGATATTTTGAGAGAGGCTGAGCTGAAGGCGGCAGACGGTAACGAGGGAATGAACTTTACCTCGAAGTTGACTGCTGACGGTAAATTAAGAGTTGAGCAGGGAGTAATCGCGGGTTGCGCGGGCGGAACCTTCTCGAATCTCTGTGCTGCAGCGGATATCCTTGACGGAAAGAGTATAGGAAGCGGAGAATTTGCGCTGAGTGTGTACCCGTCGAGCCAGCCGGTAATGATGGAGCTGATGAAGAACGGCTCCTTAGGTAAATTGATGGCGGCGGGAGCTACTGTCAGAACCGCGTTTTGCGGACCCTGCTTCGGTGCGGGAGACGTTCCTGCAAACGGCTCGCTGAGCATAAGACACTCCACCCGTAACTTCCCGAACCGCGAGGGTTCAAAACCCGCAAACGGACAGTGTGCGGCAGTAGCGCTGATGGATGCGAGGTCCATTGCGGCGACGGCGGCTAACGGCGGAATTTTAACTGCGGCGGATAAGATAGACGTAGAGTACGGAAATCCGAAATACTTCTTTGACGGAGATATCTATGCAAAGCGCTGCTACTTCGGATTTGAAAACGCACAGCAGGATAGCGCACTCAGATTCGGTCCGAATATAGTTGACTGGCCTCAGATGCCCGCACTTGAAGAGGATATACTCTTAAAGGTCACGGCGGTAATAATGGACGAGGTAACCACGACCGACGAGCTGATACCTTCGGGAGAAACCTCCTCTTACCGTTCTAACCCGATGAAGCTTGCGGAGTTTACCCTTTCGAGAAGAGTACCGGAGTATGTGGGAAGAGCGAAAGCGGTAGCCGTGCTTGAGAAGAACAGAGAGTCGGGAGTAAAGAATGCAGAGCTTGAAGCGGTATTTGCTGAGATAAGGAAGATAAAGCCGGAAGCTGCTGAGGAAAATATTGAGATAGGAAGTACCGTTTTTGCTAAAAAGCCCGGTGACGGTTCCGCAAGAGAGCAGGCAGCGTCCTGTCAGAGAGTACTGGGCGGACTTGCGAATATAGCTAACGAGTACGCAACCAAGAGATACAGAAGTAACCTCATCAACTGGGGAATGCTGCCCTTCATAATGGACGGCGACCCTGCCTTTGAGGACGGCGATTACATTTTCGTGCCTAATGTCAAGAAGGCAGTCGAGAAAAAGACAGAAGAGATAAGTGCGTATATTATAAGAAACGGTTCGAGTGAGAAGATAACGCTTCGTCTGGCGGGACTCACCGATGACGAGAGAAAAATAATCCTCGACGGCTGTTTGATAAACTACTACAAAAACTAAAAAAGAGGAACCGGAACGGAGATTCATTCGATAGCACCGGTTTACGATGAAAACTCCCGAATTCTCATACTCGGGAGTTTTCCGTCTGTGAGGGGAAAATCATACGCAAAGAGGAGTGAGATGTATGGCAAAAGGAGAAAATCAGAAGCTTAAGGCGATGTATCTGATGAAGATACTTACCGAAAATACCGATGAGGAACACGCGCTTACGATGTCTGAGATAATTGAGGAGCTCGGCAGATACGGGATAAGTGCGGAGAGAAAGAGTATTTACAGTGATATTGAAGCGCTGAGGGTGTACGGAATCAATATAGAAACGAAAAAGGATAAGAGCGTGGGGTACTATGTCGGGGAGCGGTTATTTGAAACTCCTGAGCTGAAGCTTTTGGTGGACGCTGTGCAGGCGTCGAAATTCATTACCCGCAAAAAGAGTGACCTACTCATTAAAAAGCTGGAAACGCTGACGAGTAAGAGGGGAGCACAGCGTCTGCAGAGGCAGGTGTTCGTGTCTAACCGCATTAAGAATATGAACGAGAGCATATACTACTCGGTGGACTATATCCATGAGGCTATCTCGGATAACGTTAAGATACGGTTTCAGTATTTTGATTGGGACGAAAAGAAGAATAAGAAGCTGAGGAAGGATGGCGCGGAATACAAGGTGAGTCCGTGGGCGCTTACTTGGGATGCGGAAAATTACTATATGATAGCGTACGAAGCGGAATCTGAAAAGA
>JAEIGA010004635.1_pt1 | contig 21245 bp, 17 predicted proteins | sample 9270691 | NCBI WGS metagenome assembly JAEIGA01 (sample SAMN17057246, study PRJNA624740) | gut metagenome | biome: biome; isolation source: fecal sample | host: Bos grunniens | place: China: Xizang | collected 2019 | reverse complement strand
ATTGTTTGCAGCTCTGCTCTTGAGGAGAGAGGTAATTTCAAATGCTCTGACGATACTGTTAACAGACTTCAGGCAATGACAAGAAATGCTACTATTTCTAATTTCTATTATTTCCCTACTGATTGTCCTCACCGCGAAAAGAATGGCTGGACGGGAGATGCAAATATGTCTGCCCGTCAGACGCTTCTTAATCTTAACCCTGAAAACAGTTACAGAGAATGGCTTGCTAATATTCGTAAAGCCCAAAGGCATAATGGCGAAATACCCGGTGTTGTTCCCACAGGTAGCTGGGGTTATAATGTTGGCCCTGCATGGGATGCGGTGCTTATAAATCTTCCTTATTTTACTTACCTTTATCGCGGCGATAAGGAGATTCTCAAAGAAAATGCACATGCCATTTTTGCCTATGCAGATTTTCTTGATGGAAAAAGAACCGAAAAAGGCACTGTGAATTATGGGTTGGGTGATTGGTGTCCTGTTACCGTTCTTAAATCTCCTGTAGAGTTTACAAGCACTGTTATTTCCATGGACAGCATGAAAAAGGCTGCTTTTATTTTTAACGTGCTCGGTATGAAAAAACAAGAGGAATTTTGCCGTAGCTTATACAATGAGCTTCGCGCTGCTGCAAGAAAATATCTTGTTGATTTAAAAACATGTACTGCAAAGGGCAGATGCCAGACATCTCAGTCTATGGCAATATACTATGATGTTTTTGACGAAGGGGAAAAACAGAAGGCCTTTCAGGTGCTTGTTGAGATAATCGAAGAAGGCGGAGAGTATATTGATTTCGGGTTTGTGGGTATTATGTCAATATTCCGCGTGCTGTGCGAATATGGTAGAGCTGACCTTGCTTTTAAAATGATTGCAAGAACTGATTATCCGTCATTCGGTTGTTGGGTAAAACGCGGTTATACTGCTCTTGCGGAAAATTTCCATCCTGACGGAGAATTTCCTGATTCACTTAACCACCATTGTTTCGGAGAAATTTCTGCTATATTTATTGAGTATTTTGCAGGCATAAGGGTGAATCCGTATCAGGACAACTGTAAGGAAGTAAACATTGAGCCTTGTTTCGTGCCCCAACTGACAAACGCAAAGGCATACCACGATACCGAAGGCGGTAGAATAAGCGTTTCATGGGAACGAAATGGTGGGGAAATCAAGCTTATTGTTGAAAAGGCAGATGAGCTTTTCGGCGAAATTAAACTCCCTGCAGGTTACGTATTCAAAGATACAAATTTCACATTCAAGAATCTTCAAAGCGGAGAATATACCGTGTTGGATATAAATTATCAGGATGAACATATTATTGAGGTATAAAATGGAGACGAATGTAAAGCTTATTGATTATGGCTTTTTCAGCCATGATGGGATTAAATTTGAATATCATGTAAGCGGTAATGAAAATGGCGAACCGCTTGTTATGCTTAATGGTAATGGCGGCGATTATCGTTGTTTTGAGGGAGATTTATATAAGCCTCTTTCAGAGCATTTTAAAATAATCCGTTTTTCAACAAGAGGTACAGGCAGAACAGATTTAGGAACCCAAAAATTGACATTTGAGCTTTTTTCTGACGATTTAAAAGCGCTTCTTGACTTCCTTGGTGCAAAGCCTGTTAACATCTGCGGTTTTTCTGATGGCGGAAATTTAGGCATGGTTTTTGCAGTAACGTATCCTGATTATGTGAAACGTCTTGCAGTTTTCGGATCAAATCTCAACACAAGAGGAACAAAAACATTGGATCAGCTTGGTATTATCAAAGACCACAGAATATATGCTATAAAAGCTGCTTTAACGAAAGATCCTGAATGGAAAAGAAGGTGCTGGATTGAGGGTATGATGGTAGGTCAGCCACACCTTAACTACAAAAAGCTATCTATTCTTAAAATACCATTCCTTAACTGCTTTGGTGAGTTTGATATGATAAAAAGAAGCCATTCACGTAAAATTACAAAAGCAGTAGAGGGCGCAGAGGAAATTATGGTTCTTAACGGAGGCCACAGCACAGCCTTCAAGAAAACAGATGTCCTTATTCTACCTGTTATTAAAAAGTTTTTGGGTGTGGAATAATACTGAAAATATAACAGTAAAGGGGCTGTAAAAGACTTATCGTTTTTTACAGCTCCTTTTTTACATCCCCATTATTTTTTATTGAAATGGCGTGTGCGTTGTGGTATAATAAACTGTAAAATTTAAATTGGGTGATTTTTTGAGTCGAAAAAGATGGGTCGTTTCCAAGTGCGATAAAGACCATGCAGCAACTATTGCGGAAAATTGCGGAATTGAGCCGTTTGCAGCATATCTTCTTTGCGCTCGCGGAATGACAGATGAGTTTGAAATTGAGAGTTTTTTATTTGATACCGACTTAATTGACCCCTTCACCTTGCCTGATATGGATAAGGCTTGCGAAAGAATAAATTTGGCTCTTGATAATGGTGAAAAAATCACTGTTTTCGGAGACTATGATGCAGATGGTGTTACATCGACTGCGCTTTTGTATTCCTTTTTATCTTCCTTTGGCGGGAATGTTGATTATTACATTCCCGACAGAACCGGTGAAGGCTATGGTATGAATTGCGGTGCAATTGATGCTCTCAAAGAAAGAGGCACTGACCTTATTGTTACTGTTGATAACGGTATAAGTGCTATTGAAGAAATTGAATATGCACGCTCTTTGGGTATTGATGTTGTTGTTACAGACCATCATAAGGCAGGTGATGTTTTGCCTGAAGCGGTTGCTGTTGTTGACCCTCACCGTCAGGATTCCTGTTGTGAATTCAATGAGTGGGCAGGTGTTGGCGTAACCTTTAAGCTTATTTCAGCTCTTGATGAAAGCGAGGGCTATGAGCTTTTGGAAAAATATGCTGATATTATCGCTCTTGGCACTATTGCGGATATTGTTTCTCTAAAAGGTGAAAACAGAATTCTTGTGCGTAGCGGTGTTGCGTTTATCAACCTTGCAATCTCTAACGGGACTCTCAGAAAAGGACTTAAAGCCCTTCTTGACGAGAGCGCAAGCACAGGTCCTGTTGACGCATCTTCTCTTGCTTTCAGGATAGGTCCGCGTATAAACGCTGCAGGCAGAATGGGTTCTGCCGAAAGAGCGTTAAAGCTTCTTCTTACAGAGGATGCTACTGAAGCGAAAGCTATTGCAGAGGAAATTTCGCAAGCTAATGCCGCGCGTCAGGAAACAGAATCTGCTATAACTGAGGCGGCAATCAGAATAATTGAAGAAAATCCTCAGATAAAATACAAAAGAGTTATTGTTGTAAGCGGTGAGGATTGGCATCAGGGTGTAATAGGTATTGTGGCATCAAGGCTTGTTGAAAGGTATGGCAAGCCATGTATCGTTATATCTGAAAATGGCGATGTTGCTAAGGGTAGCGGTAGAAGTATAGATGGTTTCTCTCTTTATGATGCTCTTACATATTGTAAGGATTCTCTTGTGCAGTACGGTGGCCATGTATTAGCTGCAGGTCTTAGCGTTGAAAAGGGGAAAATTGAGAAATTTCGTAATAAAATAAACGAATATGCTGCAGAGCGTGAAAGAGCAGTAGCAGAATTAGTGATTGATTGCAAGTTGAATCCTGCATCAATAAATCTTGATATGATTTCTTCTGTTGAACAGCTTGCGCCTTTCGGTGCGGATAATCCACAGCCTGTTTTTGGCCTTTACAATATGGAAATTACGGCTCTTCAACCCGTGGGTAACGGCAAGCATATGCGTATGACATTACAGAAAAACGGATATAGTCTCAGTGCAATAATGTTTTCTGTTTCATCTGAAAGCTTTCCGTTTTGTGAGTCAGATAAAGTGGACCTTGCAGTAAGACTTTCTGTTGGCGAATATATGGGCAAGGCTAAGGTTAATGTTCAGGTTAAGGATATTAAATTCAGTGCTCTTGACGATGAAGCTGTTATTATGTCTGAGAAGGATTATGAGGATTTCTCTTCAGGTGAAGAGTTGTCCGATGAGGTAATAGAAAGAATAAATGTGAGCCGTGAGCTTTGCGGTGATATTTACAGATTTATGAGAGTAAATAATAAATGGCACTATTCTGCGGAGGTTTTGTGTTATAGATTAGGTCTTTCTGCAGAAAATATTGTAAATTGTCGTATAGCTCTTGATGTGCTTACAGAATTGGGGATTATTAACTTTAATGACGGTTGTTACAGTCTTCCGTCAGAAAATGTTAAAAACCCTATTGATAATTCAAGAATTTTCTTGAGAGCACTCAATCTTAAAAACTAATAATGGAGGTGATAGGTGTGAGTGAAAAAACAAGTGTTGATTTAATGTACAACGAATTGAAGCATCAGGCGGCAGAGCTTTTCGGAGTAGAGGAAGCCGCAGTTATCGACAAGGCATTTAAGGTTGCAAAGGAGCGCCACGATGGGCAAATGCGATCGTCAGGTGAGCCATATATCATTCACCCTATTGCTGTTGCCAAAATTGTTCTTGATTACGGAATGGATTATCAATCCGTAGTTGCGGCAATGCTTCACGATACTGTTGAGGATACTGATTTAACTCTTGAGGAAGTAAAAAAAGATTTCGGTGCAGATATTGCAGGTCTTGTTGACGGGCTTACCAAATTAGGTAAGGTGCCTCTTGATATTAAAGATAAAGAAGAGCAACAGGCAGAAAATGTGCGCAAAATGCTTCTTGCAATGTCTGAGGATATAAGAGTTATTATTATAAAGCTTGCAGATCGCCTTCATAATGTACGCACACTTAACTTTGTAGCACCACAGAAAAGGCGCGATAAGGCTCTTGAAACTCTTGAAATATACGCTCCAATTGCTCACCGCTTAGGTATCAGAGCTATTAAAGAGGAGCTTGAAGACAGAGCAATAAGTTTTCTTGACCCTATTGGCTATAAGGAAATTGAAGATGAGCTTTCGAAGCAGGGTAAATCTCACAAGGAATTCCTTGAATCTATAAAAAAACAGATTGGCGAAAGAGTAAGTGCAGTTGTGCCTGAAGCAAGGCTTGAGGCGAGAATCAAAAGTGTTCATGGTATATACCGCAAAATGTATATGCAGAACAGGAATTTTGATGAAATTTATGATATATACGCGGTACGTATTATTGTGAATTCTACTATTGAATGTTACGACTGCCTTGGTATAATTCACGATATGTTTACTCCTATTCCGGGTAGATTCAAGGATTATATTTCAACCCCTAAGCCTAATATGTATCAGTCTCTTCATACAACGGTTATAGGTAAGGCGGGTATTCCTTTTGAGGTGCAGATAAGAACATGGGAGATGCACCATACCGCAGAATTCGGTATTGCGGCTCATTGGAAATATAAATTAGGTCTTAATGGTACCCAGAAGTTTGAAGAAAGACTTCAGTGGATTCGTCAGCTTCTTGAAACACAGAAGGATGCTGATGACGTTAAGGATATTGTAAGCACGATAAAAAGCGACTTGGTATCTGAAGAAGTGTTTGTTTTCACCCCTAAAGGTGATGTTATAAACCTTCCTGCAGGAGCTACGGTTATTGACTTTGCGTACGCTATTCACTCAGCTGTTGGTACAAAAATGGTTGGTGCAAAGGTTGGCGGAAGAATTGTATCTCTCGATTACAAGGTGCAAACAGGTGAGATTGTTGAGGTTCTCACTTCCTCTCAACCGGGCAAAGGTCCAAGCCGAGATTGGCTGAGCATTGTTAAAACAAGCAGCGCAAGAACTAAAATCCGCGCATGGTTTAAAAAAGAGCGTCGCGAAGAAAATATTATTGAGGGTAAGGCGGAGCTTGAAAGAGAAATCAAGCGTAATAAAATGCGTTTTACCGATGAAGAATACGAAGCTCTTATCGAAACTCTTGCGGAGCGTCAGCATTGTGGCTCTGTAGACGACTTCTATGCGGCAATAGGTTATGGCGGTATATTCATTTCAAGGGTCCTCCCTTTTATAAGAGACGAATATCACAGACTTTCCGCCGTTAATCAGCCTGAAAAAATTAAGGTTCAGGAAAATAAACCTGTTAAGCACGCTGTAGGTGAGGGTGTTTCTGTTGAAGGTATTGACAACTGCCTTATTAAGCTTTCCCGTTGCTGTGCACCTATCCCCGGTGATGAAATTATAGGCTTTATTACGCGTGGTCATGGCGTATCTGTTCATAAAAGAGATTGTCCTAATGTGCCTCGTGATATAACAACTTGCGAAGAGCCTGAAAGATGGGTGAGCGCAAGATGGCTCAGTTCAACTGCAAATCAGGAATTCAAGGCAGGTCTTGCAATTTATTGCGAAAGCCGTGTTGCTCTTATGGCGGATGTTGCCACACTTCTTGCAGATATGAGAGTTATGATTAACTCTATTAACACAAGAGAAATGAAGGATGGAAGATATTATATCTATATCACCATTACGGTTAAGAGCACAGATTTCCTCAATGTGGTTATTTCAAAGCTTAAAAACATAAGCGGAATTATGGATGTAACAAGGAGCAGTAACTGATGAAGGCAGTAATACAAAGAGTTATTGAAAGCTGTGTAAGTGTAGATGGCAAGGTTGTTGGCTCTTCAGGAAAGGGCTATATGATTCTTGTTGGCGTCTGTAAAGGTGATACAGAAAAACATGCGGACCTTCTTGCAAGAAAAACAGCATCACTGAGAGTTTTTGAAGATGAAAACGGAAAAATGAATTTATCTGTTCTTGATATAGACGGCGAAATTCTTGCAATATCTCAGTTTACTTTGTGTGCAGACTGCAAAAAAGGTAACAGACCGTCTTTTACACCATCTGAAGAGCCTGCAAGAGCTAACGAGCTTTACGAGCTTTATTGCGAAAAGCTTAAAGAGTATGGCGTTAAGAGAGTTGAAAAAGGCATCTTCGGAGCAGATATGAAGGTGTCTCTTATAAACGACGGTCCTGTAACAATTTGCTTTGATACAGATATCTGGAGTGTATAAAATGAATATAAAATCTATATGCCTGGGGCCTATAAGCGCTAATTGCTATGCTTTTTGTGATGAAAAGGGAGAGGGTGCGGTTGTTGACCCGGGTGATTACAATGTTCAGCTTGAAAAGGTAATTGAAGAGTGCGGAATAAAAACGCTGAAATACATTATCTGTACTCACTCTCATTTTGACCACGTTTCAGGTGTAGGCAGATTAAAGGAGAAACATCCTGATGCACAGGTAGTTGTAGGCAAAGAGGATGCGCCTGCGTTAAGTGATGCAGTGCTTTCTGCATCTGCTGACTTTGGGTTAGTTTTCTATCCATGCTATGCAGATAAAACTGTTGTTGACAATGATGTCTTGATTATTGGTAATATTTTGCTAAAGGTTGTTGCCACACCCGGTCATACTAAAGGTAGTATCGTACTTCATTGTGAAGAAGAGAAAATTGCTTTTACAGGTGATACAATTTTTAAAGAGAGTGCAGGCAGAACAGATTTTTATGGTGGAAGTCATGTTGCTCTTATGGCATCCTTACAAAAAATCAAGAGATTTGCTTCTGATACAATTCTTTTATGTGGACATGGTGAAAATACGACAGTAGAAAATGAAATCAAGTATAATCCTTATGTGTTATGAATCTATATTGTATTAATCATAATTATTTATATGAAACAGAAAAGCTGCTTTTTCTTTTCTTCCCCTTTGAGAAAAATGTTGTTCTCAAGGAATTTCAGGAAGACGATAGCAACTATTTATATACAGAAATAAAACCCGAGGGAAATGAAATATATTTTAAAGCAGAATTTTCCTTCAATGGTAAAAAAGAAACCACCGAAAAAAGAAAAGCTAAAGGTATGTGTACAGATGAAGAGTACGATTTGTTGTCTCTTGCATATCCGCTTTTGAAAAGTATCTGTGGTTTTGCACCTAAATGGGGTATGCTCACGGGAGTACGTCCGTCAAAGCTTCTTCTTAACAAAATGCAAGAAATTGGTGAGGACAGCGCGGTGGATTATTTTACAAACCGTTTTTTTGTTGATAAAAAGAAAACTGCTCTTGCTCTCAGTGTTGCAAAGGCAGAAAGAGAAATAATAAAAAATTCACCCGAAAACTCATTCAGCTTATACATAAGCATACCATTTTGCCCTACCAGATGTAGCTATTGTTCTTTTGTTTCTCATTCTATAGGCACGGATTCCGCAAAGAAGCTTGTGCCTGAATATGTTGATAAGCTTTGCGAGGAAATTAAGTTCGTTGCAAAGAAAGCAAAGGAATCAGGACTTGTGCTTACAACTGTTTATTGGGGCGGTGGTACACCTACCACGCTTACAGCAGAGCAGCTTGATAAAGTGCTTACTGCAATTGAGGATAATTTTGATTTGTCTTCGTGCCGTGAATACACTGTTGAAGCAGGCAGACCTGATACTATAACAGACGAAAAGCTTTATGTTTTAACAAAACATAAAGTCAACAGAATAAGCATAAATCCTCAGACCTTTAACGATAGCGTCTTAAAGGAAATAGGAAGATGCCACACTACAGCTTTAACTGAAGAGAAGTTCAAGGATGCTCGTAAGGCAGGCTTTGAAACGATAAATATGGACCTTATTGCAGGTCTTCCTACAGATACATTTGAAAGCTTTAAAAGCAGTGTTGATAGGGCGATAGATCTTGGTGCAGAAAACATTACTGTGCATACGCTTGCGCTCAAACGCTCGTCAACCCTTGTTACAGAAGATGAGAAAGACTCCGTTACTGAAAAGAATATTGAAAAAATGCTCGATTATTCTTTTGAGGCGCTTACAGGTGCAGGCTACCATCCGTACTATATGTACCGCCAGAGCAAAGCTCTCGGTAACTTTGAAAATGTTGGTTGGTGCAAAAAAGGTAAGGAATGTGAATACAATATTTTAATGATGGAAGAATATCAGCATATACTTTCAGTAGGTGCAGGCTCTGTAACTAAGCTTCTTTCGCCAGATATTGAAAAGATTGAAAGAATCTTTAATTTCAAGTTCCCGTTTGAATATATCTCAAGATTTCCGTTGCTCCTTGAAAAGAAAGAGAGAATCTCAGGATTTTTTAAAGAGTATTATTCGTAATAAATGAGAGGAGGCGCATTATGTCAAACATCAATAATAACATTGAATATGTTATTGAAAAAGCAGATGCTCCCGAAGAATTTATTAAAGAATGTGAAAATAAGTACAACAATAAAATCCGGAATATTGCTCAGTTGATTTTTGAACGTCAGGTTTCTGAAATCGTAATGATTGCAGGCCCCAGCTCTGCAGGTAAAACAACAACCGCTAAAAAACTGGGTGAGGCGTTAAGAGAAAAGGGTATAAACAGTTACACAGTATCTCTTGATGATTTTTATCTCAATAATGAGGATGCCCCTCGCTTCCCTGACGGTACACCTGATTTTGAAACGGTTGAGTGCCTTGATATAAAATGCTTTCAGGATAAAATGAAGGAGCTTCTTGAAAAAGGTGAAACCGATCTTCCTGAATTTGATTTTATTGAAGGCAAAAGAAAGCCTGAGTATAAAAACATAAAACTTAACTCGAAGGATGTTATTATTGTTGAGGGTCTTCACGCTCTGAATCCTGTTATTACAGATTCACTTCCCAAAGACAGACTTTTAAAAATATATATTAACTTATCTACAAGGATTTACGATAAAAAAGGCAATATTGTTTTAAATAAAAGAAATATGCGCTTTATAAGAAGGCTTGTAAGAGATTTTAAATTCCGCGGTAGCTCTGTCGAGAAAACCTACAAGCTGTGGATTAAAGTCCGCTACGGAGAGGATACCTATCTTTTCCCTTTCAAAGATAATGCGGATATAAAAATAAATACGATTCATCTTTATGAGACATGTATCCTCAAGGAAACGGCAATAGAATTACTTTCTATGCTTGATAGAGAATCAGCTTTTTATAATGAATCTCAAAGGCTTGTAAGAGCCTTGCAGAAATTCCCTGTTATAGATTCTTCATTAGTTCCCGAGGACTCGTTAATGAGAGAATTTATAGGAGCAAAGGAGGACTGATTATGTCAGAAAAAGCTTCAAAGAAACAAAATGTTTTGGGTGGCGCAATGGTGCTTGTTATTGCCACCGCTTTAGTAAAAGTCATAGGTGCAGTTTATAAAATTCCTCTTACAGGAATTATAGGCTCATTAGGAAGAGGCTATTTTGCTTCCGCTTACAATATTTATACACCTATTTATGCTATTTCTATGGCAGGTCTTCCTGTTGCGGTTTCAACAATTGTTTCAAGAAACGCCGCTTTAGGTAAATACAGGGATGTAAAGCAGGTAATGAAAACGACATTCCCTCTGTTTCTTGGGCTCGGTCTTGTGGGTACAGCGGTACTTCTTTTGGCTGCTCGTCCGTATGTTGACTCAGTAGGCTCACCATACGCTATTTTCAGCGTATTTATGATTGCTCCGTCAATCCTTTTCTGCTGCATTATGAGTACATACAGAGGCTACTATGAGGGTCTTAACAATATGTACCCAACCGCCATATCTCAGGTTATTGAATCCCTTGCGAAGCTTATTTTCGGACTTGCGGTTTCTTACGCAGTTATTGATTATGCAGCTGATCAGGTTAAATTGACAGGTGAGGTTTTCGGCCAGGTTGCAGAAAACGGCATCCTTCCTCCCATTGCATATGCTATTGCAGCGGCAGGCGCTATTTCAGGCGTTACTTTAGGTACAGTTTTTGGTGCTATTTACACCATACTCCGCCACAAACTGAAAAAAGACGGAATAACTCAGGAAATGCTTGTTAACTCTCCGCTTGCATCACCTAAAAAGGATACGGTCAATGAAATTATAAAAATTGCGGTGCCAACTGCAATCAGCTCACTTGTTCTCAATATTACAAACTTTATTGATACTTGGATGATTCAGAACCGCCTTGAAAGTGTAGTTGCAGAGAATTACGATACCATTATGGGTATATATGGAGAATCTATAAACGCCGCAAAAATCACTAATGATACAATTCATACCTTCCTTTATGGTGCGTATGATACCACCCTTGATTTCAGAAATCTTATTCCTACTATTATGATGACCTTAGGCGTAAGTGCAATTCCGATTATTTCAGGTGCAATGGCTAAAAAGGATACTAAGACCATAACAGAAACAGTAAACACAGTCTTCCGTACAACAATGCTTATTGCCCTTCCTGCAGGCGCAGGATTCTTTGCTTTGAGTGAGCCTATTCTTTCTCTTCTCTATACAGGAACAGAAAATCAGAGCGGTATTGCAGTTGCAGCTCCTGTGCTTGCTCTTTACGGTCTTATGATGGCAATACTTACTTTATCGTCTCCCCTTACAAACATTTTGCAGGCAATTGGCAGAGCAGATGTTCCTGCAAAGGCTCTTGCTATAGGATGCGCATTTAAAATTGGTCTTAACTATGTGCTTATTGGTATTCCCGAAATCAACATTAAAGGTGCGGTTTTCGGCACATGCTTCTTCTACCTTCTTTGCATATTTATAAACTATGGTGTGCTCAGAAAAGAAACAGGTGTGCGTATAGATATTAAAACAGTGCTTATAAAACCTCTTATTGCGGCAGTGCTTTGCGGTGCTTCTGCATGGGGCTCATATGAGCTTTTGAGCTCTGTTTTGACTTTTGGTGATATGAATTCAAGGTTAAACGGTCATTCTCTTGCTTGCATTGTTTCTATAGGCGTTGCAGTAGTTGTTTATGCCGTTTCAGCTTTATTGTTGAAAACTTTGGTCAAAAATGACATTTTATTGCTTCCAAAGGGAGAAAAAATTGCCAAAATACTTGAAAAATATAAACTTATCGTATAAAATATAGGAGTATTCAACGGCTATGGCTATTGATTTTACATTCAAAGAAAGTTACAATTTTCAGGATTTAGTGAACATTGTAAAAATCCTCAGGGAGCCCGGTGGCTGCCCTTGGGATATGGAGCAGACCCATCAAAGTATAAGGGAGAATTTCCTTGAGGAAACCTACGAGGTGCTTGAGGCTATAGATACCCTTAACCCCGAACTTTTAAAAGAAGAATTAGGGGATGTGCTTCTTCAGGTTGTGCTTCATGCAGATATGGCTCGCGACGAAGAGTGGTTTGAAATAAATGGTGTATGTAACGATATATGCCAGAAGCTTATAATCCGCCACCCTCACGTTTTTGGCGATGTTTCTGTTAACTCTACAGACGACGTTCTGAAGAATTGGGACGATATTAAGCGTCAGACCAAGAAGCAGAAAACTCAGAGCGAGGCAATGGCATCAATCCCTGCTACGTATCCTGCGCTTATGAAGGCACAGAAGGTGCAGTCAAAAGCAAAAAAAGCAGGCTTCGATTGGGATAATGCAGATGGAGCTTTCCTGAAAATTGAAGAAGAATCAAAGGAACTTCAGGTAGCTCTTCAAAGCGGTGATAAAGCTTGCATTGAAGACGAGTTAGGGGATTTACTTTTCTCAGCAGTTAATGTAGCCCGTTTTTGCGATTGCGATGCAGAAACTGCCCTTGAAAAGGCAACCCAGAAATTTATGAAGCGTTTTGCGGTAACAGAAAAGCTTGCCGTAGAAAAGGGGATAGATATGAAATCTGCCTCTCTTGAAATGCTTGACTTGTTGTGGGACGAAGCAAAAACTCTCACAAAGTAACTTGTCCATAATAAATCGTGTCAACGATTTGGAAAATAGAAATTATTTTGGAGGATTTTAAAATGAACAAGACAGATCTTGTAAATGCAGTTGCAGCTGCAGGTTTTTCAAAGAAAGATGCAGATAAGGCAGTAGCAGCAGTTTTCGGTGCAATCGAAGGCGCACTCGCTAAGGGTGATAAGGTTCAGCTTATCGGTTTCGGTACATTCGAAGTACGCGAAAGAGCAGCTAAGGAAGGCCGTAACCCAAGAACAGGCGAAACACTCAAAATTGCTGCATCAAAGGTTCCTGCATTCAAGGCAGGCGCAGCTCTTAAGAACGCTGTTAAATAATTAAATATTAAAAGATAAACTCCGCAGGGCTTAGCCTTGCGGAGTTTGTTTTTTAAAAATGATTTTATTCTACTATGTTGTTGAGCCATACTCTCTTTTTTATTAATATCATACCGATTATAACTTTGATAATGTCTACTGCCTGGATTATAGGAAAGGCAGCAAGAATATCTAAATGGAACATATAGTAAAGAGAGAAAGCAACCGGTACGCTGAAAACCATAACAAATACACTGTCCATAAGGAAGGTTATAAGGGTTTTGCCACCGCTTCGTATGGTGAAATACGAAGCATTTGCGAAAGCATGAACAAAGGAGAAAGCGGCAGATATTTTAATGAAATACGCGGCGTAATCCTTTGCCTGCTGAGTTGTGTTGTAAAGCAGCGGTATTTGGTCGCTTATTGCAATAACAATAATTGAAACAGCAATGCTTAATAAAACGGAGAAGGTTATTAGCTTTCTGTCTGTATCGTATGCTTTTTCAAATTCATTTGCACCTAAATGCTTGCCGATTATTATTCCTATACTTGCGCCCAGTGAAATAAATGAAATATTTGCAAGATTCATTACAGTTGCAGAAATACTGTAGCCTGCAACAACTGCAATGCCATGAAGACTGTAAGCAACGCTGAGAAGGGACATTCCCAAAGACCAGAAAAACTCATTGAATAAAAGGGGCATACCCTTTATGGTAATGTCCTTGAATATTTTCCTCGGGATTTTAAAGCTTTTGAAAAGACCCTTGAAATAGGAAAAACGCGAACGTTTTGTTATGGTGTAAGCAATCATTATAAAGCATTCAACATAGCGGGAAATATTCGTTGCAATTGCCGCACCCTCTACACCTAACTGAGGAAATCCGAGCTTTCCGAATATAAGAAGATAGTTAAATGTACAGTTTGTAATAACGGCTATAAAGCTTGTAACCATAGGGGCAACTGTTTCACCTGTTTCTCTCAGGGTGCTTGAAATTGTTTGCGTTACGCAGAAAGGTAAGAATCCCCAAAGAATAACGTTCATATATTTCTGTGCGTAATCAAGAGTAAGGGCAATATTGCCGGAGTCAGAGGATTCGTGCAAATACATATTTATAAGCGGTGTCTGAAGGAAAAGGAAAATAGCAGTACCTATAACTAAAATAGCTGTTGATACATATACTTTATATCTTACTGTATAGCGAATTCCGTCAGAATCTTTTTTGCCGAAAAACTGTGCAGTAAAAATACCTGCACCGCTTAAAGCGCCAAAAAGGGCAAGGTTAAATACAAATATAAGCTGGTTAACAATAGATACGCCCGACATCTGCTCTGTACCCAAGGCACCAACCATGATGTTATCCAGAAGGCTTACAAAGTTAGTAATAATGTTCTGGAGCATTATGGGGAATGCCACGGAAAGAGTCATTTTGTAGAACGCTTTATCACCAAAGAACTTTTTTAAAAACATAATTATTTGAGTAAGTCGTGCTCCTTAATGTAGTTAATTGTTTCATCTACAGTTGTGAATGCGAGACCTACTACAGTGTCTGCACCACCGTAGTAAATTGCAATTTTACCTGTTTCGCTGTCTGCAAGAGCAGCACAAGGGAAGCAAACGTTAGGAACATCGCCAACAAACTCGTATATTTCTCTTGGTGAGAGAAGGTAACGGTCTGCTCTGTGAAGAACCTTCCAAGGCTCATCCTTATCTGTAATCATAGCACCCATACTGTATGTAAAGCCGTTGCAGCTTGTAAGCACACCATGGTAGAAGCAAAGCCAACCTTCGTCTGTTTCAATAGGTGTTGGACCTGCGCCAACCTTTGTCATTTCCCAGTTCATTTCAGGGCGGATAACGAAGCGGTGCTTACCCCAGTATGTAAGGTCCTTTGAATGACTGAGGAAAATTTCACCATATGGTGTGTGTCCCTTATCGCAAGGACGGGTGAAGAGCATATATTCGCCATTTACTTTTCTTGGAAAGAGAACGCCATTTCTTGATACAGGGAGAACAGCGTCTTCGTGACGCTCCCAGTTTTCAAAGTCTGTTGTTGTTGCGATACCGATAGATGTACCACAAACTGTGTGGCATACCCATGAAAGGTAGTAAACGCCATCAATTTCGCAAAGTCGAGGGTCATAACCGCCAAAAATCTTTTTATCGTTAAGATTCCAATGAATACCGTCATCGCTGAAGCCTGTAACGAGGTACTGCTCACGAGTAACATCATCCATTCTGAAAACGCCTGCAAATTTGCCTTTGTAAGGAACAACTGCCGAGTTGAAAATGCTGTTTGCATCCTTTACGAATGTGCGGTCAATAATTGGGTTTTCTGTATATCTCCATACAGGGTCTTTGCAGTTCGCAGGTTTATCCTGCCAAGGAATGTTTTTTATTGTTGAATTAAGAATTTTTGCCATAGTAAGTACCTCAACTATCGTAATAATTTAATATTTCTATTATAAGCGCGCCTATGTCAGATACTGTTTTGCGGCGTATAGCAGTAATTTTATCTGCAGTAGGAGATACGCTTTTTGATATATGTTTTTTTGATGTGCCCAAAGAGCAGGCAGGGAAGTGATTCACAGCAAAAGGTGTGAAGGAGGCTGAGCCTAAAATGGTGTTTTCTTTTGTCAGCTCAAGGCTTAAGTTCTCTGCTGCCTGAGCAATAATTGACGCGATTTCCGCAGAGCCTTTGTTCCCGCTTCCGTCTTTGAAAAAAACTGACAACTTATCACTTGTTGTTATTTCCTCGATAGGAATAAAAACAGTAGGAATATCAGAAAAAAGTCTTCTGTATTTTTTAGCAAAGGCGTAGGAGCCTGCTCTGCCTGAATATTCAGAGCCTGTTATAAGGCAACAGAATTCTGTTTTTTCATACCTGAAGCTGTCTTCGGAGAATTGCTTTAATATACTGATAATTATTGATGAAGGCATAAGGCTTGAGCTTATACCCGAAGATGTTTTTTGAGGATTCACAAGAATTAATCCGATAACATAAAAGGGTAAAAAGATGAGGCAAAAGCCTTGTAACACCCTGAAAAAAGGCTCATCAATAGGCGCACCGCTAAAAAGGAATAACGCCTGAGAGCAAAACAGAAGGGTATTTCCTACAATAGAGCAGATGCTTACAATGTAGGTTGCCATATTGCCGAAAAGGAAGCTCCTTATACTGAGAGGAGCATCTGTATGAGCAACAAAAACAACTCTTTGTTGTGCAATACCCTGTGGGAAGCGTCTACCTAAAATGTTGGCGGAATTTTTTCTTGGTTTAATAACATCTAATTTTGTGCCGTCAAAAATGAATTTGTAAGAAAAAACTGCGAATATCCCAAGGTTCAATAAAAGGGACAGAACTGCCGTGGCAACATATCCGTTTAAAACAGATATTGAAAACAAAACAGCACATATAATAAGCATGGCGCAAAGAATTTTCTGCGTTAAGGTGCCTGCTCCCGGATGAGTATGGAAATATTGCTCCTGAGTATCGTCGCAATATTTCATAAGCTCATTGAGAAACATGTGCTTTGCCTGTTCTTCACCTTTTTGACCTGTTCGTCGGTCGTCAGTCGATTCGGTAACTGTTTCTATAATTTCAAGAACATAGCTTAGTGTTTTATCGTCAAGCTGTGGTAATGCTGTCATTTTAGCCTATAACCTTTATAAATCTCTTGTAAGCCTCTTCCCACTCGTCTCGGTTTTCAGGAGTGTGGTGCTTAAGGTTTTCGCCCTTTGCGATAATTTTGCGGGCCTCTTTTATATCTGCAATTGCGCCTGAAGAAATAAGCTGTATGGCAATATTCCCCAAAGCAGTCGCTTCAATTGGTCCGCCGTAAACATCTACGTTACAGCTCTGTGCCGTCATATTAAGAAGAAGCTTATCCTTTGTTCCGCCACCCATAACGTGGATTCTGTCGTATGCTTTTCCTGTGCACTCCATAATTCCGTCAAAAGTAAGGCGGTATTTAAGAGCAAGGCTTTCGTATATGCAACGCATGATTTCGCCAACAGACTGCGGAACATACTGATTTGTTTTTTCGCAATATTCTTTTACCCGCTTTGGAATGTTACCCATAACTGCAAATTCAGGCGCATCAGGGTCGATAAAGCATTTGAGTGGCTCGCATTCGAGAGCGAGCTTCTCAAGCTCTGCATAGGAATATTCTGTTCCTTCTCTTATCCACTGACGGCGGCTTTCCTGAATAAGCCACAATCCGCAAATGTTTTTGAGGAATGCTATTGAATAGTTATAGCCACCTTCGTTTGTTACATTAAGCTTCTTTGATGCTTCGTTGAGAACAGGCTCTTTCACTTCTGTTCCGAAAAGAGACCATGTACCGCTACTGATAAATGCAAAATCCTCGTATTCACATGGAGCGGCAGAAATTGCACTCTGTGTATCGTGAGAAGCAACGCTTATAATATCTGCCTGAGGAACGCCTAATTCTTCGCAGATGTCTGCGCTGAGCTTGCCGATAACTGTACCTGTAGGAACAATATCTGTTAAAAGGCTCTTTTTTATACCAAAGGTATCAAGAATTTCGTTTGACCAATCTCTTGTTTTTAAATCAACCATCTGAGATGTGGTTGCAATTGAATATTCTGTTGATTTAACTCCTGAAAGCATATATGCAAGAAGGTCAGGCATAAAAAGGAGTGTGTCTGCCTCTTCCAATATGTAAGGGCGGTTCTCCTTCAATGAGAGAAGCTGAAAGATTGTGTTGAAATCCATGAACTGAATGCCTGTTATATCGTACATTTTTTCATGGGACATATATTCCTTTGCTCTTTCTACCATACCGTCGTTTCTTTTATCGCGGTAGTGAACAGGGTTTTCAACAAGAGTGCCGTCTTTTCTTAAAAGACCGAAGTCAACACCCCATGTATCAATACCGATAGAATCAAAGCCGCCATCCTCTTTTGCTTTAAGGATACCTTGCTTGATTTCAAAGAAAAGTCTCTGAACATCCCAGTAAACAGTGCCGTTGATTGTTACGGGGTCGTTGGAAAAACGGTGCACTTCACGAAGTGTGATTTTCTCACCATCAAATTCACCGATAATTGCTCGTCCGCTTGAAGCGCCGAAGTCGAATGCCAAAACTCTTTTAGACATATATATCACTCCAAATGTTATGATTATTTAAGGAAGCAGTTAATGATAATTTCTTCTGCCTCTTCCTCTGTTTTGCCCATTGTCTGCAATTTGAGAAGCTGGTCGTTGTTGATTCTGCCTATCGCAGCTTCGTGAACAATGTTTGCATCCCAGTGGTTAGCAGCGATTTCAGGGATGGAACGTATTTTTGCGTCTCCCATGATAATTGAGTCGCACTGAACGTGAGCGCGGCATTTTGCATTACCAACAGCGCGAGGATAGAAAACCTGCTCTGAACTGTCCTTTGCAACGGAGCGGGAAATAATCTGAGACGATGCGTTTTCGCCATTAAGCTCAATAACCATATCTGAATGAGCAATCTGCTTGCCGTGAGTCATAAGCTTTTCTAAAATAACAAGGCTGGCGCCCTTCTGGAGTTTTGCAACTGTATCGCGTTTGGTGGAATCAACACCCTTGATTTGTACGCTTTCCATTTCGCAATATGAGTTTTCGTCCATATAAATTTCAGTTTTAGGATTTAAAACTCTTTCGCCTGAGCCGTCGCCCTCGCCATAATGCTTTTCAACATATTTTATACGTGCATTTTTGCCTATGAAAAAGCGGTGAATACCATCGTGCTCACTTTTTTTATCGCCTGAGTTGTGGATTCCGCAGCCTGCAACAATAACAACATCGGAATCATCACCAATGTAAAAATCATTGTAGGTAAGGTCATCAACACCTGTTTCAGTTATGATAACGGGAATGTGAACGCTTTCGTTTTTAGTACCGGGTTTTACTGTTATATCAATACCTGGCTTGTCCGCTTTAGGTTCAATTGTAATATTTGCGCTTGAGCGCCTTTCAACGCCTTCACCATTTTTTCTTATGTTGTATGCTCCCTGAGGTGTGCCGTGAAGGTCTGCCACAGCCTCAAGCATAGAGCGGTCTATTTTATCCATATCTTAATTCCTATACCTTTATCTGAATGAGCAGTTGTTATCGAATTCTGCCATGAGCTCAGGGAAAACTTCTTCCTGAGGGCCGATTTTCTTAACGTATCCGTCTGCAATAATTGCAATCTCATCTGCGATTTTCATGATTCTTTCCTGGTGGGAAATGATTACCATGCTTTCCTTACGGGTTTTCGAAATACCTTTAAAGCTTTCAACAAGCATATTGAAGCTCCAAAGGTCAATACCTGCTTCCGGCTCGTCGTAAATCGCAAGCTGAAGGTCTCTTGCCATAAGAGTAGCGATTTCAATTCTTTTTATTTCACCGCCTGAAAGGGATGAGTCAACCTGACGATTAAGGTAATCCTTTGAGCAAAGCCCAACCTGAGTTAAGTAGGCGCAGCACTGGTCTTCGGGAAGGTCGCTGCCGTGGGCTATACCGAGAAGGTCTCTAACAGAAAGGCCTTTGAAGCGTGGCGGATGCTGGAAAGCGTAGCCGATACCCAACTTTGCTCTTTCGGTAATTGATAAATCAGTTATATCCTGATCATTCCATATAATCTGACCGCCTGTTGGCTTTTCGATACCCATAATAAGCTTTGCAAGGGTAGATTTACCGCCACCATTAGGCCCTGTTATAACAAGAAATTTGCCGTCTTCTACAGTGAGAGAAATATCTTTTATAATATCCTTCTCACCTTTTTCGTCGACAACATTAAAAGAAATATGCTTTAATTCTAACATAAAAGTCTCCGCTGAATGTATTTTTAAGTAACTGTATTAACATAATTACTCATATTAAATTATATACAATTAATGGTATTTATTCAAGTGTTTTTGAAAAATCCTTGTTATAGTTGTTTTTTTGTGATATATTAAATCCAATGAACAAAATTTGTTGCTTGGAGGGTTCTTTATGAGACGAATCGGCGGAGACTATGAAAAGGATTTATCCCGTGAAATGCTGGAAACTGTTCTTCAGGATGCAGTTATGGGTATAGCTATTGTTTCACCTCATCCTGATGGAGTAAGGCTTGATTATACAAATGACGGCTTCTTTTCAGTTTTTGGATACACCAGAGATGAATATGAGGAGATTAGTCCTGAAGTCAGAATGAATCTTTTTAATCAGGCTGATTTTATTGATATTGTTTCAAAGGTAAACACTCAGTATGAGCCCGGTGAAGTAATTCAGTTTGAAACAAGAATAAACAAAAAAGGCGGAGAAAAGGCCTGGGCGCTTATTTCTACACGTAAGCCAAGAAATGTTTCAAAAGAGGATTTGATTTTCATTTGTAATATTATGGATATTACAAAAATGAAGGAGCTTCAGATGCAGCTTGAAGAAGAAAAGGAGAAATATGAAATTGTTGAGGAAATTTCTGATAATATCCTTTTCAATTACGACGTTGTAGCCGATGTTTTCGAGTGTGCTGCTAAGAATATACGCGGTGCAAGCTCAAGAACAAAAATTGAAAATGCAATAGAAAATTTTACTTACGGCGATATTATTGACCATAGAGATGTTCCGGTATTTATTGAGGCGCTCAGTAATGCATTATCGGGTAAAAAAATAAATGTTTTTGATGCTCGTGTTACCAACAGCCGTGGTGATGGCGTGTGGCACAGAATCAAGTTTGCGGTTATTTATAACGAATCAGGAAATGCCACAAGATTTGTGGGCACAATTACTGACGTCGATAAGGAAAAGAAAGAGAAAACAAGACTTATTTCTCAGGCTGAAACTGACCAGCTTACAGGCTTCCTCAATAAACTTTCCACAAGTCTTAAGGTTTCTGAAATTCTCAAATCAGATCCTGATAACGTAGGTGCATTGCTGTTTATTGATATTGATGATTTCAAAAAACTCAACGATACATATGGCCACCACGAAGGCGACGATTTCCTTCGTCAGTTTTCGAGTAAGCTTTCCATACGCTTTGGTGCTAACGATACATTAGGTAGAGTCGGCGGTGAGGAATTTGTTGTGTTTATAAGTGGCGAAGCAGACGATGAAGAAACTATTTGCCGAAAGGCAGCGGCGTCAGCTGAGGATGTTTTGCGTATTTGTCGTAGCATAAGGTTAGAGAATATTCCTGATAAAGAAATGACATGCAGCGTTGGTGTTGCTGTTTATAAAAAAGATGGTGAAACATACGCAGAGCTTTACGAGAAAGCAGATATGGCTATGTACAGCGTAAAGAAGAGCGGTAAAAATAATTATAATTTTGCAGAATAATTTTGAAAGGGAGCTTTCAATTGTCCGGAATAATAGATTATATCAAAGATAAAAAGGTGCTTATT
>JAEIGA010004634.1_pt1 | contig 21246 bp, 15 predicted proteins | sample 9270691 | NCBI WGS metagenome assembly JAEIGA01 (sample SAMN17057246, study PRJNA624740) | gut metagenome | biome: biome; isolation source: fecal sample | host: Bos grunniens | place: China: Xizang | collected 2019 | reverse complement strand
GGTGTATTTTGAAGTTCTTCCGACCATAGAGCAAGCCATTGCACGTGAGAAGCAAATAAAGCATTATAAACGTGAGTGGAAAAACGAACTGGTTGATTTAATGAATCCAAACTGGGAAGATTTAACCGGTAACATAATTATAGACCCTGATATTGTATAAAAGATGCCCGGTCAAGCCGGGCATGACTAAATAGACATAAGCCGGGCATGACTAAAATAGACACAAGCCGGGCATGACTAAAATAGACACAACTAAATTCCCGTTTCACGGGCATTTAAGGCTGCGCCTCGGGAATGTAAACAAGTTTCCATTCCTCTCGACTTGCACTTAAATTCGAATTTTTCTACGAGATAGTGCCTGGCAAAATTGCCGGGCATTTATCGCAAATAGTGAGTCTGAATTAAGATGCTGCAAAGATTTTGAAAAAATGTCCCCCGACGAGCAAAAAAATATTTTCGTGGACAAACGGGGGACAAAAACGAAATATCAATTTTAACAAAAGATTATATATCAATAAGTTAGACAATTCAACTAATTACTGCATCGGAAAATTGTATTTTACACTCATACTGAACAAGGAAATTCCAGAGCAACATCTCTAATGACTTGTAATTTCAGCCAACATCAGATAATTTTGCATGGATAAATCCTGGCGTCATTAAATCGTCTCGGAGAAATAGTCCATTTTATCTAAGACGATACTAAACTAATAACAGATGTATAAGCAGATCTATATCTTTAATCCGGAGCACAACCTGTGCATTGCCAATGGGGACGAAAACTTCGTACCTCCAAGGTCTGCTGTTGGATTTGCGAAAGAGAACATAGATTTGTCTGCACATCTCAGGCGGCCTAACAAGCAACGCCGGCAGATTATCCCATGGGGATGGAATCATTCGCTGAAGAAACGTCTCATCAACGAAGGCATTGATCCGGCGGCCCTACCTTCAGAAGAAGAGCTGCAGTTCATACGCACTCACTCAAGGCGTGAGTTTGCTTTGGACGTACATTCACGCCTAAGCTGCTGTGATTCACAGGTCATTGGGCCGGATTACAGAATCGTTGCCACGAGTGTCAGTGAGATAGAGACGTTCATATCTGCCAATGACAGTGCAGTGCTGAAGTCACCATTATCTGGCAGCGGCAAAGGAATCCGTTTTATCAGAGAAAGGCTATCCGAGAGCGACGAAGGGTGGTGCAGGAGAACACTTGAAAAACAGGGTTCTGTGATTGTCGAGCAACGATTTGAGATAATAAAGGAGTGTGCTATGCTTTTCGAATGCCATCATGAAGGCATTGATTTCATCGGTTATTCTCATTTCGAATCCAGGAATGGCGCATACAGCAAAAACATCCTTGCCAGTAACGAGGATATTGAAGACATGATTGCTGAGTATATCCCACGAGATAGGCTGATTGCTATCCGTGAGGATCTGACAGCCATTCTTGCTGACACCCTTGTAGGAAACTATGAAGGATTTCTCGGCGTTGACCAGATCATCTGTCAATCTGTCTCCCCTATTTTTATACCCGTATCGGAGATCAATCTACGTATGACGATGGGACTCATTGCAAGGAATCAACACGACCACTTCGCTGGAAATCAATAACGGACACTTTTCTCCTGACTCGCACCTCTGGTGATTTTGAATCGGAGCGGAATTTTGTGAAGCCTTGGAAAATGAAATATCCCACAATCGGCTATGATATGACACTCCCAATCCACCGACTTGGAATTTCATTCGATATAGTGTAACTTTACACTATAAATCGGAATTTTGATATGAAACGAATCTTTGCCATACTTGTATCGATTGTCGTCTTGAGTATAAGTCATGAAGCAAATGCACAAAATAGGACTCAAAATGCTGTTTACTTGGTTTCAAACCCACAGACTGCCAGATGGTCATATATAGAAACAGACAGCAGCGGGAAACATGTTACAACTGTTTACAATTCTGTCGAATCAATTGATGGTGACGCCGTCAATGGCAAGATAAAGCTGCGCGTTGAAGAAGTTGCTGTTGCTTCCCCGAAAGATACTATCAAAAGTTTCATGTACTATTGTTTCAAGAATGGTGAATTCATGGTGGACATTACCTCATCATTTGTAGATGAATTTTTAGGCGATTCTGTCGATCGTATCATTAAGGAAAAGGGAGCGGATCTCTTTGAAAAAGATAAGAAGGAAGTACTTGAGGAAGTGAAATCAACTCTCTTCAAGATATCCGGAGAGATACTTGGCATACCGCGTTATCCGAAAGTCGGGAAACTGCCGGATTACGAATACCAGTTCAAATTCAGCATGATGAGCATGAAGATACTGGGCAACGAACGAAGCATTGTAGGCAAAGAGAGAATTCAAACTAAGGCCGGATCGTATGATTGCTTCATCCTTGAAGAGACCATAAGCACAAAGGCTATGATGATGACAGATGTCGAGAAGACCAGGTCATGGTATGCTTATGGAATAGGTCTGGTGAAACAGATCACTTACGACAAGAAGGGAAATTTGATTTCAACAATGATTTTAAATGAAGTCAAATAGCGATTGAGAATATGGCTCTCGATCATTCAGATTCCTATCGGGTCTCGTATCAAACAACTTAAATTATCAAATCATATGAAAAAGATTTATTTTATTATCGCGGCAGCAGCAATGTTTTTTGCTGTTGAAGCAAGCGCTCAGATTGGAGTTGGTGTCGGCTATAACATGCTCAACAATGTTCAGAAAGCACAGGATGAGCATGAGAATAGTACACTAAACGGATTTTATATTGAAGCTACCTATGATGTCAACTTACTTGTAAAGAGTTGGGGTGAAATAGGTTTTCAGCCGGGTTTGCGTTTTTCTTACGGTGGCGAGCATGAAACAGAGGAAGTGATGGGAGTTAAAGGAAAAGCATCTTGGAATGAAACATATCTTGACATTCCGGTACTCGTAAAGTATTCTTATGACCTTGATTTTGTAAAAGTTTCTGCTTTTGCAGGTCCGGTATTATCATGCGGGCTGTCATCAGCTACAAAAGTCAGCATTGGCGACAATACTACAAAGAGTAAGAATTATGGTGATGATTCGGTTTACGAACGCTTCGATGTTAAGTTCGGTCTTGGAGTAGGTGCCACATTCATGGAGAAATTCAATGCAAAGATTGGCTACAATGCAGGATTGTACAACAGATACACAGATGGCATTGATGATTTCTCATGGCACACTGGCGTATTTTACATAGGTATCGGATATAACTTCTGATCAGGCGGTCGGCAACACTAAAACACGCAATCTTCAGATAATTATAATCAACTGATAATTCTGACAGCAATTTTATCTGTATTTGGATTCCCTTCATGCGGGAAAGAGCAATCGGACTTTTTTTCGTACATTTGCACCATACTAAACCCACTTAGATTATGAACAGAAACTATCCGATCTACAATACTACCTTCATTGATGACATGCGCTCGCTTGTCGAGGAGGCAGCACAGAATTTTCCTAACAGCATTGCCATCTCATACAAGGACAATCCTGGTGACAAGAACGTCAGAAGAGTATCATTCACACAGTGGAGAGACGATGTCAGAAATCTCGGCACAGCACTCATCAGCAACGGATTACGAGAAGAAAACATTGCCATAGTCGGAGAAAACTCATACGGATGGTGCTGCTCGTTTTTTGGAGTCATGGCAATCGGTTCTGTGACAGTACCAGTCGACAAGGAACTTCCTATCCAGGATATTGACGGTATCATCACTACAACTGGATGTAAAGCGGTAATCTTCGGAAAGACCGCAGAAGAGAAGATCAAGGAACTTCTTAGAAACGGCGGACTGAAATCTGCCGGACTTCTTGTCTCCATCCATCCGAAGACTTCGATTGACAAGGAACTTCTGGATGGAAAGACACTGACTTCTATAGCCGAACTTGAGGCAAAGGGAGAAGAGCTTTACAAAGGCGGAGACAACTCATATTACGACTATAGGATTGATGTAAACAAACTTGCCTCAATCGTATTCACATCAGGTACTACAGGAAAGGGCAAGGGTGTGATGCTCTCACAGGCAAACATTTGTCTGGACATGACACTTGGAATGTACAACTTTGACATTACAAGAAAGACTCTTCACGTCCTTCCTCCACACCACACATTCGGTTCTACCGTAAACTATGTGGGACATCTTGCCCAGGGTTGCGAAGTCTATATCTCCAGCGGACTAAAGTACGTAAGCGACGAAATAAAAGAGCAGCAGCCGACCCATCTCATCCTCGTGCCTGCATTCCTTGAAGTCATGAACAGAAAGATATGGGCGACAGCTCGCAAGACAGGCAAGGCAGGACTTCTCAAGGTAATGATGAAGATCAGCGATGGTCTTAGGACTATCGGCATAGACATTAGGAAGAAGCTCTTCTCAAGCGTCCTCGCAGCATTTGGCGGCAAACTTGAGTTGGTCATCTGCGGAGGAGCAAAGCTTGACGAGGAGATTATCAATACCTTTGATTCACTTGGAATTACCATCCTTAACGGATATGGAATCACAGAGTGCGCTCCACTCATTTCTGCAAACAGAAACAAATATCGTAAGCCAGGCAGCGTTGGAACGCCGATTCTTGCATGCAGAGTCAAGATAGACAATCCTGACGAGAACGGAGAGGGTGAAATCTGCGTAAAGGGTCCGAATGTGATGCTTGGCTACTACAACAACCCAGAAGCAACTGCAGAGGTATTCGACAAGGACGGATTCTTCCACACAGGAGACTACGGCAGACTTGACGAAGAAGGTTGGATCTATATCACAGGAAGAAAGAAGAATCTCATCATTCTGTCGAACGGAAAGAACGTTTATCCGGAGGAAATCGAGGCTGACTTGCAGAAGATAGAGGGTGTAAGCGAGGTCGTTGTCTATGCAGGAGAAAGCAAAGTGCAGAAGGACAAGATAACCATCGTAGCAGAGATATTCCCTGATGCCGATCTTCTTAAAGACAAGGATATCAGTGATATGCAGAAGTACTTTGAAGACCAGGTCAAGATTCTCAATGCTAAGATGCCTTCGTATAAGGCTGTCAAGCGTGTTAAGCTTAGAGATGTGGAGTTCCAAAAGAACACCTCAAGAAAAATCACAAGATTCTCTATTGACAAGACGATTGACTAACATACATTGGACAAGGCTCAACAAAGACCGCTGTGCCGATCTTGAAGTCCGAGGACTGATGACCCCTGCCGGAAGGCGCGCACTGGAGATGGCTTAGAACAAATCAACAGAGATTCTGAAGCAGATCGAGGAGCTGCAGAAAGATTAATATCTTTGTTGAGAAACAAGAAGCTGATATGATACACTTCGACACAGATTATATGGCAGGAGCTCATCCCAAAGTAATGGAGAGACTTCTGCAGACAAATGCAGAGCAGACTGTAGGATACGGATGCGACCACTATACCCTCAAGGCAAAGGAACTTATAAAGCAGGCTTGTTCATCCCCTGATGCAAGGGTGTATTTTCTTGTGGGTGGCACTCAGACAAACTCAACTGTAATAGATGGCGTACTGGAACGCCACGAAGGAGTTCTTGCTGCGGAAAGCGGGCACATAAATGTACATGAGTCCGGAGCCATTGAGGCAACAGGACATAAAGTTCTCACATTGCCTTCATATAACGGTAAAGTGAAAGCAGAAGACGTACGAAACTTCATTAACAACTTCTACAGCGACGACACATACGAGCACATGGTTGCTCCCGGCATGCTGTATATATCATTCCCGACTGAATATGGCACACTGTATTCTTTAAAGGAACTGGAGGATATAAGCAAGGCATGTCATGATGCCGGGATTCCTCTTTTCATTGACGGAGCACGCCTTGGATATGGTCTCACTGCAGAGGGAAATGACGTCACTCTTTCTGACATAGCAAGACTTAGTGACGTATTCTATATCGGAGGGACAAAAGTGGGAGCTCTCTTCGGAGAGGCCGTTGTGATTACCAATCCTGAACTGCTCAAGCATCCAGTGCCGCTTATCAAGCAGCATGGCGCACTGATGGCCAAAGGAAGACTGCTGGGAGTCCAGTTTGAGGCACTTTTTACTGACGGATTATACTATGAGATCTCCCGCGATGTAGTCCTGAAGGCAATACGATTGAAAAACGCATTTATTGCAAAAGGCTACACCGTAGAGGTGGATTCTCCTACAAACCAACAGTTCTTCAGACTACCGAATGACGTAATAGACCGACTGAAGGATAATGTCAGCTTCGAGATGTGGGGACCGCGTGGCGAAACAGAAAGCGTTGTGCGCTTTGTGACAGGCTGGACAACAACCGATGCCGAAATTGACGAGCTGATAGCGTATCTCAATCAAGATTAGTCGAGCGTGATGCTTTCTATTCTAAGGCGCAGTGTTCCGGAAGGGACCTGCGCTTCTGCTATTTCACCGACTTTCTTGCCCATCAAGGCAGCACCGATAGGTGATTTAAGCGAAATCTTGCCCGCCTCAAGATTCATCTCGTGTGGGCTGACTATCTCGAATTTCATTCGGACATTTGTAGCGAGATTTGTGAATTCGACACGGCTCAGAAGGCAGACTCTGTCCTTCGGAAGAGCATCCGGATCAATCACGCGGGCATTGTCCAGTACCTTCTGCAGGAAACGTATACGGCTGATAGTCTTTGCCTGTTTACGTCGTGCTTCACGGTATCCGGCATTCTCGCTACGGTCACCCTGCGCACTTGTCTCAGCAACATCCTCCCTAACCTGTGGGTATACCACGTTGATCAGGTGCTTCAATTCGCTCGCGATCTCGTCGTATCGTTGTTTTGACAGATATTCCATAACTAAATTTACTCATTTATCGGACAAATGAATGTCTGAACTTTGCATGCCATAGCAGAGAAACTCAACAAGATAACGTCAATTCCCTACTCCCAGCCGCCACCAAGAGATTTATACAAATGTACTAAGGCAATATATTCATCTCTTACAGCATTGGACAATCCTATCTGAGCATCAAAATATCGTCTTTGCGCATCAAGAACATTGATATATTTTATATCGCCATATTTATATTGAACATTAGCCAGTTCAACATATTTTAGAGCAGCCTCCCTAAGATTATTTTTAAGCTCAGTAGCCTTTCTTGCATTATTATAGCGCTCTATCGCATCATTAGTTTCCTTGAATGCCTGAATGACATTTTTCTCATAATTGATTCGAGCAATATCATAAGCATTTATTGCAGCCTCATATTTGGCTTTGCGACGTCCGAATTCAAGAACTGGAGCTGCGATTGACCCGGCTATCAAACCATAAGGTGCATTAAATAATTCCAATAATGAACTGTTTTCCCATCCGGCAGCGAGATTGATGACAATCTTAGGGAAACGATCTGTATATGCAATTCCAACTGCCGCACAAGCTGAAATAAGATTTTGCTCGGAAAGTCTCAAGTCCGGTCTGCGTTTCAGCAAGCCCGATGGAAGGCCCATTGGTAAATCCGTCGGTATTTCTCTGTTCAAGACTCTCATTCTGTTGTACTCCAGTTCAAAATCCGGATATTCTCCCATCAACAGATTCAGATTGCTTTTTGCTTCCTCAATCTTTGTCTTAATAGCAGGAATCAGGGATGCCGTAGTCGCATGCTCTACCTTTGCTTGCTGATAGACAGTCTCTGAAGTAAGTCCACCTTCATATCTTAATCTTGCCTGTTCTTCACCCTCTTTACGAGTCTTCAATGTGCGATTCACGATAAGGAGTTCATTCTCTAGAGCCATCAACTGATAATACGTAGTCGCGACCTCAGCGATTACAGTAATGCGCATAGATCTTTCGGCTTCTACACTTGCCAGATACTCAGCAGCAGCCTTTTTGGTAGACCACCTGATATTTCCCCAAAGATCTATTTCCCAATTCAAAGCCACTTTAAGATCATTCTGTGGAGTTTCAGTATGACCTTTATCTACATAGTTCTCAACTTCGTTATCAGCAAGAGCTGAGATTCCTACTTCCGGGAACCACTCCGTCTTGCTTGCCCAATTAAGGTTTCTCATCTGCTGTACCTTCATAGCTGCAGACAAAATATCCTTGTTATTTTCCAGAGCATGTGAAATGAACTTGCACAAGACAGTATCACCATAGAATTCCCACCACTTCAAATCTGCGATTGTGAGACTATCTAGTTCACCATCAGGCATTACCTCAGGAAGATCAAGTGTAGGTTCCAGACATCTCTTGACAGCTGTACCACACGAAGATACAACAACAAGAGCTGCTATTGACGCAATTATATATTGAAATATTTTCATCGTTTACGCAATTTTTTCTTTAATCGATCCACCCAGACAAAAAAGAACGGCACATATACGATACCAATAGTAATTGCCACGCACATTCCTAAAAAGACACCGGTTCCTATACCTTGACGACTTGCCGATCCCGGTCCTGATGACAGCACCAGCGGAAGTAGTCCCAATATAAAGGCAAGTGAGGTCATTACAATCGGTCTGAATCTTAGTTTTGAAGCTGTGATTGCTGCTGTAACCGCATCAACTCCCTTATCCATTTCAATTTTTGCAAACTCGACAATCAGAATTGCGTTCTTGGCAACAAGTCCGATAAGCATGACCAGTCCGATCTGGAAATATATATTATTTTCCAAGCCGAAAACAAAGACGCCGACATATGCTCCAAGGATAGATACAGGTAGCGACAGCAATACAGCTATAGGAATGGACCAGCTTTCGTATTGTGCAGCAAGAAAAAGAAAAACAAAAAGGAAAGCCAGAGCTAGAATAATTCCTGTTTTACCGCTTTCGTTCTTTTCCTGATATGACAATCCGCTCCATTCCACTTGGATATTATCAGGCAAATGGTCCCGTACAATACTTTCCAGACATGCCATGGCCTCGCCTGAACTGTACCCGGCGCCGGCTTCACCTGTTATGGTTGCAGACTGGAACATATTGAAACGTTTAATTGTACCGTAACCTGTAGAATATTCAGTATTTCCAAGTGCGGTGATAGGAATCATAGCTCCGTCACTTCCTTTGACAGAGAACATATTCAAATTGTCCCTATAGGCTCTATATGGTGCCTCTGCCTGTATGTATACACGATATACCCTATTGTACATATTAAAGTCGTTTACGTACAACGATCCTGTGAAAGCCTTAAGGGTAGAGAATATATCTGCCATCTGAACACCATGAAGTCTTGCTTTATCTCTGTCAATATCAAAGAACAGACGAGGAATATCATTCTGTATAGATGCAGAAAGACCAGTAACTTCACGCGATTTTCCAGCATAATGCATTAAAGTATCCACCGCATTCTGAAGATCAGCATATGACGCATCTCCACGTGCTTCAAGTACCATCTCAAAACCGCCTGACGAACCAAGACCAGGTATTACCGGTGGGGTTGAAATAAAAGCCTTCGCCTCAGGATATCGCGAAAACTCTCTTCTTGCCCGATCCATAATCTTTTCCATATCGTCAGTCTTCCTCTCATCCCATGGTTTAAGAATGACTGTCAATTGACTTCTTGCCTGATTTGTTCCGACTCTTGGACTTGAACCAACCACATCAAGAACATGAGCAACATCAGGATCTTCAATAAAGAAGTTCACAGCACGCTTTGTCACTTCTCTGGTCCTTTCCAATGTAGCCCCTTCCGGCAATTCGAATTCGACCGTAAAAAATCCCTGGTCTTCCTTAGGAATGAAACTTTTAGGCGTGATGGAATTCATGACAAAGATACCTGCCAATATAACCCCGAAAGCTGCAAATATTCTTTTTGAATTTGACAATGCGGACGAAACCTTACCGCAGTAGAATTCATTTCCTTTTGTCAACCATTTATTTATAGCTCTGAATATAAAATTCTTATCTCCTTCCTTTTCAGGTCTGAGAATCAGCGAACACATTACAGGTGTCAAGGTCAGTGCCACTATTGTAGAAATTATAACTGACACCGCTATCGTTATGGTAAACTGTCTGTAAAGAAGTCCTGTAATACCGCTCAAGAAACTAACAGGAACAAATACTGCACACAAGACAAGAGAAGTGGCGATCAATGCACCTGTCATGTTAGACATTGCTTTCTGAGTTGCCTCGTAAGGTGACAGGTTCTCTTCCTTCATGATCTTGTCAACACTTTCCACTACTACAATGGCATCGTCCACGACTATACCGATCGCCAGGATCAGACCTAACAATGTCATCAGGTTCAATGAGAAACCGAAAAGAAGCATTATACCAAAGGTTCCTATCAAAGAAATAGGTACTGCCACTACAGGAATAATGGTCGATCTCCAATTCTGAAGGGATAGAAAAACGACAAGAATCACAAGAAGCAGAGCTTCGAATAGGGTTTTATATACTTCATTGATGGATTGGGAGATATAGGTCGTCATGTCAAATGGAATAGAATACGTAATTCCTTCCGGAAGACTTTTCCCTATCTGCTCCATAGCTTCCTTGACTTCCTTTGCAACTTCTATTGCATTGGAACCAGGAAGCATGTTCACATTCATCACAGCAGCATTTCCTCCATCAATTCCACTCTCGGTCGAATATGACTGAGCCTCAAGAGATATTCTGGCGACATCCTTAAGCCTGATTATGGAACCATCTGGATTGGCTCTTACTACTATCTGCTCAAATTCCTCTGCTGATGAAAGTCGTCCCTGGGCTGCAATCGGAATGGTGATATCAATGTTTTCAATAGGCGCCTGTCCAAGAACTCCCGCCGCCGACTCACGATTCTGGTCTTTTATCGCATTCTGTAAATCCTTGACAGTCAAACCCATATCAGCCAGTTTATCTGGCATCACCCAAATTCTCATCGCATAATAGCGGCTACCGACATTCGATATGCTGCCGACTCCAGGAACACGTCTGAGCATATCTACAACATTCAAGGTCGCATAGTTCGAAAGATATATCTCATCATATTTAGGGTCATTAGACAGCAATGTTATTGTCAGAAGCTTGCTTGATGCTTGCTTTTCTACACCGATACCGTTCTGGACAACTTCTGCAGGAAGACGTGATTCCGCTTGTTTGATCCTGTTCTGAATTTCTACAGCCGCCAGATCAGGATCAGTATCTATATCAAATGTTATAGACGCACTGAAAACGCCAGAATTAGAACTGACAGACTCCATGTACAGCATACCTGGAGTACCATTTAAAACCTGCTCGATTGGAGTAGCAACTGCTTGAGTTGTAGTCTGAGCATCTGCTCCTGGGTAAGTGGCAGTAACCTTGACAACAGGTGGAACGATCTGCGGATATTGATCTATCGGCAATAGAGCTAAACCAATAATGCCAACTATAGTGATTACTATCGAAATCACTATAGAAAACACAGGATGGTCAATAAAGAAATTCTTCTTCATAGTTATCCTCCTTAATTAGCTGGAACAGCCTCAACCTGAATACCATGAGATAGCTTATGGTATCCCTCGACAACAATCTGTTCACCTTGCTCGATACCTCTCTCAACTACGGTATTGTTCTTTATCTCAGGTCCAAGCTCAATGAAGCGTTTTTCTGCAATCCCATCTGGTCTCACAACATATATGAATGCTCCTCCGCTCTCTATGACAATAGACTTGCTTGGAACAACAAGGGCATTTTCCCGAACATCCATAAGCAGTCGAACTCTTGTAAACTGGCCGGGAAGAAGAATCTGTTCAGGATTCGGCATTTCAGCCCTTACTGAAAATGTTCCTGTCTTAGGATCTATCTGCGGATCTGCAAAATCGACAAGACCTTGATGAGAATATCTGGTACCATCTGCAAGAGTAACAGTAACATAAGGATCCCATTTACGAGTCGAATCCTTCTGTCCCAGATTTACATTACGAGCCTTTGACCTCAAATACTCCAATGATGTCATACTGAAATCAATCTGAACCGTATCACTCTTAACAATAGTTGCCAACAATGATTGGGAACCTGGACCGACAAGTGCTCCGATATCTGCATTTCGTTCAGAAATATATCCAGAAATCGGGGACTTGACTGACGTATAATCAAGCGTCAGCTGTGCCTGAACCATATCTGCCTCACAGACAGCAACATCGGCTATAGCTCCTTCGTAATTAGCTATAGCATTATCAAGATCCAGCTGACTGGCTGCATTAAGTTCAAACAGAGGTCTGATTCTGTTAAGATCTCTTTCAGCTTTCAATGCTTGCGCCTTGGCCTTGTTCAGCTGCGCCTCAGCACGTTTCTTTCTTGCCTTATATAACGTAGGGTCAATCTGAAATAGAGTCTGCCCCTTATGTATATATGTTCCTTCATCGAAGAGCATCTGTTCAAGGTACCCTTCGACCCTGGCATGAATTTCAACAAATTGCTGTGCTCTGATTCGTCCTACATAATCACCATATATTTCCACATCTTCTACACCTACCTGTTGAGTAGCAACCACAGGGTACACGCTATCAGCAGGTTTCTTTTTATTTAACAATATAAGGGCAATTACAACTATGAGAGCAGTCAAGACCAATCCCATGAACCACTTTTTCTTCCAAAACTGCATATAAAATTTACTAAAATTAAACTACAAAAATAGTTATAATTGAGTTAAAAGACAATTTTGCTGAATCTTCACCTGATAAAGGAATCAGCATAAGTCTTTCTTGAAATACTTCTACGATGTTTTCACAACATATCTGCCTTATTCAAAATCTCAGTTTGCAAATCCGGTAATTACACCTAAATTTACAATGACAAAACAAAGTGTCATTTATACACGATGCAATTTACACTACAACACATCTTCAGGATAGCCTTGACCATTGCTTTAATCCTGTCATTGCCTTTATATTCAGATGCACAGCAATCTGAATGTACAATATCAGGACATATCATAGATATAGATAAAAATCCGATATCCTATGCATCAGTAGCAGTATATTCTGACTCAAGACCTATAGCGGGCACAATAACAGATAGCAATGGAAAGTTCATTCTGAAAGTTCCTATGAATATTGGCAGATACGAGTTGGCTATAGAGTTTATAGGTTATGCAAGGCATACGTGTGCTATAACTGGTCATGATTCGTACGTAGACCTTGGCAAAATATATCTCAAGGAAGATTCAATAGCGCTGGATGGTGCCACTGTTACATCTAAAGAGGTCACTCATAAGTCAACAGTTGAACATACCACTATCAATGCAGCAGCAAATATGATTTCTGATAAAGGAACCGTACTTGATATTCTTCGCAATGCATCTGCTGTTACAATTTCTAACGGAGATATATCAGTACGAGGAAATTCCAACATTCTCGTTCTGATGGATGGAATTCCTACAACCGCGAGTGACCTTTCCACTATACCTGCAGGCAATATCAAAAGCATTGAAGTCATAACAAACCCAGATGCGAGTCATGATGCTTCAGGAACAGGCGGAATAATAAATATCATATCCAGAAATACATCACTGGAAGGGTTAAGCGGAATGGTGTCAGCCAACTATGGATTCAACCATTTCGTCACAGCTAATGCTGCAATCTCATATAATCTGCCCAAAGCATCATACCGATTGAGTTACAGCACAAAATACGAAGATGATATCATCAATACCACACTCCAAAGATATCTCAAAGATACAGGACATGATGTCATGCAGAAAATGCAGGCCAATCGATATACGTACAACAATAATATCGGCATAGGAGCAGACTTTCGGATCAACGCAAAGAACAGAATCAGTTTAGACGTCAAGTGCATCCTGCCCCGGATCAATATACTGCAGGATCTTAATAACAAGTCTGCAGTAAATGGTGTCATTCATGGAGAGTCAAGGCATAATGACGTTACATGGAACCGTGAAAACATTGAAGGATCCATATCATACACATATATTCTCAAACCAGAAGTATCAGACCTTTCCGTCATTGGATCCATCTCCAAAATCTGGGGACACAGACCGTCATATTATTATACAGAAGATGAGATGACTAATCGGTCAAACTCAGGAGGTAGTCCGTTCATTTCTTCACTTCAGTTTGACTATAAATATAAATTCAATGCAGGAACACTTTCTGCTGGAGGAAAGTTTACCTACCGCAAGAATGACATATATCATCAGTTCTATGAATTGAAAGATGATGAATGGAAATATTCTGAGCTATTGAGCAATGATTTATTACACTCAGTATCGGTACCGGCAGCATACGTAATGTTTGCATCACCATCAAATAAGAAGTTCACTTACAAAGCCGGTCTTCGTGGAGAAGTAAGCACCGTGAGTCTGTCAAGTTCTCATGATGCAGTCGAACAGATAAAGACATCTTATTTCTTAGCGCCAGGAATTTCAGGAACATATAAAATTTCTGACAATCAGAATATCTCCTTTGCGCTATCACGCCGTATCGGTCGTCCGACCTACCCTCAGCTCAATCCATACATGAGTATGGTGGATGCTATGACATACGAACAGGGAAATATGTATCTACGTCCCGAGAATTCCTCAAAACTGGATCTCAGCTACAACATAAAATCTAAAGTGTTCAGTCTGTTTGTAAACGGCTATTTAACTCATACAAAAGACTATATATCACAGATAACGATGATAGATTCCGGCAGATTGATTACAACTTATGTCAATGCTGACATGGATTTTAAATCAGGTGTGGACGTTTCTATGAGAATTGATCCGGCACAATGGTTCAGTATTGCTCTTTCTGCCAACACTTATTATGTAGCTGCTGAAGGTAAATTCAATAGCGCTGAGATATCAAATAGAGGTCTGACTAACAACAGTAACATCACATTGGATTTCATTCCATGGAGCGGAGGTAATATCCAGTGCCAATATTTTATCACAACACCACAATATTTCCCTCAACTGACTACATCACTGACCCACCAGATGAACTTTGGAATCAAACATAAGCTGATGAAAGGAGCTATGACCATTTCAGTACTTCTTACCGATGTGTTCAATACAGCAAAATGGGAGGTCTCATCACACAACAACATATTTGACCTCACAAACATCAGTCTTAATAAAAGCAGCATGCTCTGGCTAGGAATTTCTTACAACTTCAATTCATTCAAACAGAAACTCTCACAGAAGAAAGAGGGAGACAGGGCGCTGATCAGACTCGGTCTGTAAATTACAGGTTATCTCACTTTCGTATGAATAGCCAAAGACAAATATTGTGGAATTGTTCATGCTCGCCTGGCCTGTGGAACAGATTATTGAATCCAACGGCATTACGTACGCAGAATTACTTGAGTCAATGATATCAATGCAAAGGTGGACAGCAGTACCATAACTCTATAAGTTCAGACAAAATGAAGCGATTGATAAGATTTTTTTGTATATTTGCCCCGTCAGACATAAATTTGCAGGGGTGCCCGGGTAACCGTGGCTGAGATCATACCCAAGAACCTGATCCGGATAATGCCGGCGTAGGGACGCAGAATCTCATCGTTCATGTGTGCGTGAAGCACCGTGTCAGCCCCTTGCATAAATGTACATACATTATGCGAGGTTTTTTATTAGTTGCAGCGCTCAGTGCGCTGATCCCCTTTTCTGCACAAGGTGTAGAGAAGGAAGCGACCGACGAAAAGGTCGAGAGACTCGACAGTGTCGTGGTCTCATCATCACGTGCAGGCAGAAACACGCCTGTAACATTCACAATGGTAGGTCAGGAAGAACTCCGACGCTCCAATCCTCTCAATTCCCTACCGATGAATCTGGCCCTGCAGCCATCTGTCGTATCTGTCAACGAAGGCGGAACAGGTCTTGGATATTCCAAGATGACGGTCAGAGGTTCAAAGGGTTCGCAGATCAACGTCACTCTCAACGGAATCACACTCAATGATGCAGAGTCCCAGGAAGTCTTCTGGGTCAACATCCCGGCACTGTCCTCAATGATATCAAGCGTCCAGCTTCAAAGAGGACTCGGCACATCTGCAAACGGAGCCGGAGCCTTCGGAGCAAGCATCAACATGAGCACGGCATCAGTAAACCCGAAGCCGTCAGCATCCGCGGAAATATCATTGGGTTCGTACGGCACATTCATCGGCTCATTCGCAGCCGGAAGCGGACTGACAAAATCAGGCTTTTATTTGAACGCCGCCTATTCCCGCGGACTGACAGACGGTTATATACGTAATGCATATGCTGATGTGCATTCTGCAATGGCAGTACTTGGATGGATGAAAGCCAACAACTCTCTCCGTCTCACATATCTGATGGGCGATCAGAAGACCGGTATCACATGGGAAGGCATCAGCCCTGAACAATACGCAGCCGACAGGAGATATAACCCAGCCGGTGAATATTACGACCAATATGGCAACGTTCATTACTATGATAATGAGACAGACAACTATACGCAGCACCATCTCCAATTGAACTATACTCATTCATTTTCTGAGCATCTTGCATGGAGCACAACCTTCAACTACACTCGTGGAGACGGTTACTATGAAAATTATAAGGCAAGCAAATCATTTTCCAAATATCTGATGCAGAACCCTGTAATCGACGGAAAGGAGTATGAAGAGGGCGATTTCATCACAAGAGAGGCGCTTGCGAATGATTATTACGTACTCAATTCTGATTTGAGATACACACGCGACAAAGTCAATCTTACTGCCGGCGTGAATCTTTCACGTTATGATGGCGATCACATCGGGCGCGTGCTATGGAGTAATGTCCTGGGTGATTCATACGATTATGACAGCCATGAGTGGTACCTTAATCGTGGTCTGAAGCACGAAGCGAATGCTTTTGTACGAGGAGAGATGCTCTTTGCCGAACGTCTGACAGCATATGCCGACCTTCAATATCGGGGAATATGGCTGGAAATGTCGGGACCGGAAGACGACGGAGTCATGCTCGACCATATGGACAACTGGCAGTTCTTCAATCCACGCGCTGGTCTCTCATACAGATTGAACCAGGCCTCCCGAGCTTATGTATCAGCAGCTCTCGGACATCGCGAACCAGGAAGAAGCGACATCAAGGAACTGATCCTGGATGCAAACAAGGCGGCATCAGCCGGTGCGGAAAGCCGCGGAGTCGACATCAGACCTGAAAAGATGCTGGACATTGAAATCGGCTACGAATATTCGACAGATATACTTTCACTCTCCGCGAATGTCTATCTGATGGAATATTGGGACATGCTTCTTGAAACAGGTAAACTCAGCGACGTAGGTTATGCCATCAAGGAGAATGTGCCGCGCAGCTGGCGCAGAGGAATAGAGCTTGCGGCAAATTGGAAGATCTCGAAATGGCTTGAATTGGGAGGAAATATAACCCTATCAACCAATAAGATACGCAATTACACAGCGTATTATGAAATGTATGATAATATGAACGACTGGAATTATCTCGGTCAGCATAAGGTAGAGTTCAGGAATACAGATATCTTGATGTCTCCGTCGATTGTGGGCATGGCTTCATTGACTGTCAGACCATTTGCAGGCTCTTCAAGATCTTTGAAGTCAGCCTACGCATCTCTAAGCGGCAAATATGTAGGCAAGCAATACTATGACAACACATCGGCAGAAGAGCGGACTATCCCGGCTTATTTTGTAGGTGACCTGTCATTGGGGTACGAGATTTCATCACTTTCATTTTCGTTCCATATCCATAATCTCTTGAACAGCAAATATTACGCAGATGCATGGCTATGGAGAGCATACTTTCAGCAGGATGACACCTATTACTCCGATATAGGAATCTATCCACAGGCTCCTGTCAACTTGATGTTTAAGGTAAAATTTGCATTCTGACACTTGCAGATCGATAATTTATTTGTATGTTTGCAGCTCTAATCAAAACAAGCGCATAATTCTCGGCGCAATTTCCATCAAACATATCCGATGGCTGTAAAAGGCCATGAGGGGTGCATTGTGTAACCTTTAATCATTTATGTTATGATGGAAAATAAGTATCAGTTAGTAGCTTGGACAGAAAACATTGCAGACAAGGAGAATGCAAGGTTGTCTATGATTCCTTCACTGGAGAGTGAAATCATGGCTCCGCTCGTTGAAGATCTGGCAAATTGCCATAGAGCTGAATACGAAGTAAAAGGAGTTCCAAGTCTCGCCTTGATCAGAAGGAGAATCAGGTCACTTGAAAGAATGTCGAGATTTTATATTCTCACAGGACATTATGGTGCAGGTATCCGATATCTGCTTATCGCCGCCCGTTATTGCATCCGGCAGGGTGACTTCAACCGGGCAGACAGACACACTGACCGTGGCAGTCATTCACGGCTCTATGCTGAGCTGAGACATGAATTTGTCAGGCTCTGCCAGGAAGCACGTCTTCTCGCCAGAAAGTACGGCCGAGAAGACGTGCTTCCTGAAAATCGTTTACTTTGAATTATTTCCAATATAATATTAACTTTGTAAACGATTAAACAACGGTATATGAACAAGACAGTATTGATTACAGGAGCATCCAGCGGAATTGGCGAAGCATGCGCACATAAGTTCGCATTTGAAGGTGCACGCCTGATTCTGAACGCGCGCAGAGCGGAAAAGCTCGAGAAACTTTCAAAGGATCTTTATGAAAGATATAATACCGAAAGTCTGGTCCTGCCGTTTGATGTGTGCGACCGCAAGGCCGCTGCTGAAGCGCTGGAATCTTTGCCGGATGAATGGAAAGCCATTGATATACTGATAAATAATGCTGGTCTTGCAATCGGTGTGGACAAAGAGCACGAAGGCAATCTTGAAGAATGGGATGTGGTCATAGATACAAACATCAGGGCATTGCTGTCGATGACTCGCATGGTGGTACCGGGAATGCTCGAGCGCAGACGCGGCCACATCATCAATATCGGATCAATTGCCGGAGATGCTGCATACCCTGGCGGAAGCGTATATTGTGCCACCAAAGCTGCGGTAAAGGCATTGTCTGACGGACTGCGTATCGACCTTGTTGACACACCGCTTCGCGTCACCAACATCAAGCCTGGTCTTGTCGAGACCAATTTCTCTGTAACACGATTCCGTGGAGACACTGAAAAAGCAGACAATGTCTATAAAGGCATACGTGCGCTGACCGGAGAGGACATTGCTGATGTTGTATTTTATACAGCTGCCGCTCCGGAACACATGCAGATTGCAGAAGTACTTGTGATGCCTACATATCAGGCGACAGGAACAATCGTATCTAAGAAATAATAAAACTAAATAACCATGAAAAAAGTTCTATTGCTGCTGACAGCCATTCTCATCATGGCATCATGTACTGACGAGAAACAAAACGGACCTGAATACATCGTCCAAGTGTCACTCGGAGGCTGGCACAGCGCGGATTATACCGCGGAACAGATCATCGGCAGAATCGACACTGTAAGCAATATGATTCCAGTGACCAAGGTAATAATCGGATGGAGTCTGGATAAGGACATCTATAAGCAGGTCGGCACATATCTGCATTCAAAGGACATCAAGATGCTTTTATGGCTTCCTGTATTCGCTGAAACAGAAGAGATGTGCGATAACTCTCTCGCCGTTGACCTGTGGAACAACATTCCGTCGAATTATGACCTTACAGCTGGAGAAGGTTTCCGTTTCAATTGTCCATCTGATCCGCAGAACGCCGCAAATGTAGTAGCTGTATATGACGAGTATTTCAGCGACTGCGGTTTTGATGGCGTATTTCTCGACCGCATCCGTACACAGTCATTCGTCAGCGGAGTGGGAGGTGTGCTCAATTGCGGCTGCCCTCGATGTGCTGAAAAATTCATGGCGGAAGGTGTTGACCTTGAAGCTGTCAAGGCAGAATGGGAAGCCAATGGTGACAAGATGCTTTCTGTAAGCGGATATACCCCTGCCACAGGATTCGTCTTTGAAAACGAGGCGGCAGAAGCATTCTTCAAGGCAAAAGGCCACATTGTCAGCGGCGCGGTAGCGTCCATCGCAGACAGTCTTCGCAACCGCGGTCTTGAAATCGGAATGGACCTATATGCACCGTTCATGGCACCGTTTGTCGGACAGGATTATGAGATTCTCGCGGCACATGCAGACTTCATCAAGCCTATGCTTTATCGCCAGACATTTGCCCCTGCAGGGATGGGATTCGAATATGATCTGCTGAAGAATGCTGTTCCTGAAGCATGCGGTTACCCGGAATTCGAAATGAGCCTTGACTTCCTCCACTCGCAGCTTGAAGCAATGGAACCATATGCATGTGCAAAATTCCCTGGAATAGAGATCAATTATCGCGAAGGCGTAGTGCCTACATCACCTGAGTATGTGACAGAATCACTCAATGCAGTGACCAGTCATGGTTTTGATGGCACAGTACTTTCATGGAACATCATGGAAGCGCCACTCGCCCACCTTGACTGCCTTAAATAGCCTTAATATTATGGACAGATTCTACAATATGCTTTTGAGCACAGGTATATCTGAAGATTACGCAATGCTTATTCTCGAGATCGGATTGATCCTGGCGACACTGATCGCATCGTTCATCCTTGACAGAATATGCAAAAGGATATTCATCCCTATCATCAACAAGATCACATCTAAAACCGAATCTGCATGGGATGATCACCTGCTCAATGAAAATGTATTGAAAAACACATGCAGGCTGATCCCGCCGATAGCGATGTATATGGTGATTCCGATGGTTCTTCAGGAAAATACGTCATATGCAGATTTTACAATCAAATTCTGCTGGATCTACATAGCCGTCGTGGTCATGAAGCTGATCTGCGCCATAATATCTTCTCTATACGCAATTTCAAGCGAACACGAAAAGACGAAAAACAAAACTCTTAAAGGCTTCTACCAGATGCTCAAGCTGGTGGTGATATGCATTGGTTCGATCATCATCATCAGTACCTTGATCGGGAAAAGTCCTGTTGTGATTCTTACGGGACTTGGAGCCGGAACTGCCATCCTGATGTTGGTTTTCCAGGACACAATAAAGGGTCTGGTAGCAGGTATCCAACTGATGGCCAATGACATGCTTCGTCCTGGAGACTGGATCACGATGCCAAAATACGGAGCCGACGGAGATGTCATTGAAGTAACATTGACCACGGTCAAGGTTCAGAACTGGGACAAGACCATAATCACCGTACCACCATACGCCTTGGTCAACGATTCATTCCAGAACTGGAGAAACATGTACGAAATCGGCGGAAGACGTATCAAGCGCTCAATAAACATAGACATGCACACCGTGCGTTTCTGCACTCCGGAAGAGCTGGCATCTTTCAAGGAGCAACCGTGGATGGAAGGTTTTGAAG
>JAEIGA010004633.1_pt1 | contig 21246 bp, 19 predicted proteins | sample 9270691 | NCBI WGS metagenome assembly JAEIGA01 (sample SAMN17057246, study PRJNA624740) | gut metagenome | biome: biome; isolation source: fecal sample | host: Bos grunniens | place: China: Xizang | collected 2019 | reverse complement strand
GCACTTGTACATAGTGTGCTTGTTTGTGGCTTCGAACCCCTTCGAAAGGATTTCGAGGTTGTTGTGAAACTGGTGGAACCAGGAGTCTATGAAATGTACTCTGAAGCCCCTCACACTGATGGCTTCCTGAAGGGTATGGCCATGAAAGCTACGATTCGAACCTATGAACGCAGAGGTAAGAAGTATGTAGTTCTCGAAAGGAAAGCAATCTTCTTCCCTCACACCGAAGACCCTAGCAAGGATTATTACATTGAGAAAACTTGGGACAAGGGTATGGCTCAGGACACTGTGCCAATCTTCGAAAGGATTCTGGCAAGACTCAAAGATGCAACGAAGTAACAGAACCTCGCTATAATATATTCATGTTAGCGATGCTTCTCTTCGGCCTGTTTGTGATTCTTCCCTTTGTTGTTGTAGCCGGTCTTTATGGTGGCAATCACCCCAAAGCTGACATGCTCCTGAATTGCTTGTTGATTTACCTGTTTACGATTCTGGTGATTTGTATCGTTGCATAACAGAACCCCTGTATAATATGTGTATGAAAACTGATGAGATTCTTCAAAAGTATGGGATTACTCCTGAGATTGTCGCGGACTTCAAGCGTATGGCAAAGGATACGGCACGACTCTTTGGTATGTCTGAGAAACAGGTGTTCGTGGATTTGATGACTCAGTACGTACTGAGAAAGAGGGATGAGAAGTAAAGTCACCTGCAACACTGAACAGAACTGAAGTAAACAAATATCTGTAAACAACAAACCTTTTACGAATTATGGCAACTGACGCTTTTGTAGATAAGATTGGAATTATTAAGCCGCACCCGGATGCTGACCGACTGGAGATTTGCTTTGTGCGTTCTTCCCAGTGTGTTATCGCCAAGGGTGTTTTTGAGCGATTCGAACAGGTCCTGAAGATTGAGGAGGATGCCAAGCTGGATGTAACCCGAGCTTGGGTGCAGCCTTACCGTAATTATCTGGGTAATGGTGACCGAGTGAAGAATGTCCGACTTCGTGGTGTTATGTCCCGAGGTCTGGTGGTGTCTCTGAAGGAGCTGGAGCAGGAGTTAGCCGGTGTTGACCTGGAGAACTCTGTGGCTGTTTGTGAGGCTCTGGGGATTACCCATTACGAGCGCCCCTGCAAAGCTCAGGATGCAAAGGGTAATCTTCCTCCGGGTATTGAGAAGTCCGATGAGGAGAACTGGCAGGCTATGAAGGAGCACGAGCTTCATCTCGGTGAAACTGCTCTTATCACCCACAAGGTCGATGGGTCTTCTGCGGTCCTCTACTACGACCCACACCAGGATAAGCTGGAGTTTTGCTCTCGAAGCCTGACACTGAAGACCATGAACGACATGGGACAGCCGCTGGAGAATAACTACATCAAAGCTCTCAGCCCCTACATTCCCCATGTAAAGGCTCTGGCAAAGGATCTGGGAGAAGTCGTGGCGATTCGTGGTGAAATCTACGGAAACGGTATCAATGGCCATAAGGTGAACCAGGACGCCAAGCAGCCTCTGGGGTTTGCTATGTACGGTGTACGATTCCCCGAGTCCGATGATGACCGCAAGCGTAAGGGACGTTACAAGTCTGGCTGGCATTTCCTGGATGTGAATGAGAAGCTTGGGAAGCTCGGGTTTGCTCCGATTCCTACAGTGCCGGTGATTGGTGAAGCCGTGGTGACCAAGGATTTGCTGTTTGAGCTTTCTGCTAAGCCTATGTCCGAGGGTGAGGGCAAAGTGCTGAACGGTGAGAGCTGGAGCTATAAGGCCAAGTCCGATGATTACTGTGCCAAGATGAAGTAAGTCTTGGCACTACACCGATTAAAGTCATGGAAGAAAACATTTACGGTGTTTCCGATGAGGTCCAGGAACATTACAGGAAAATGAACTGGAAAATTCGACTGGCAATGCTGAACACCTCGGTAACTCTGGGATTGGGACCAGATTTTGTCAAGAAAGTCATCGAGACCTGTTATCATGGGAAATACCCTGGAACACAGGAGGAGTCAGACCGCCAGATAGTCTGGGACCACATGAAGTGGAACTCGAAAGAAGCTGCTTACACCTACAGGTGTTGGCTGAATTCGATGACAGAGGAAGAACAGAGAATGCAGGAGTTGAAAGGAGAACAGGAATGAATTGTCGAGAACTTGCAAAGAAGAAGTCGGTGAATCCTTTATGGAAGAATCGCCTGATAGATTGGGTGCTGGAAACCCTGGCAAAACCCGAACCGTATTCGGCACATTTCATCCTTCCACCAGAAAAACACCGAAAAGCTGGAGATAAATCCAGAACTGATGTATAAAAAATGTATAAGTTGAGGGTTAAATACTCTCAGCAAATGGCACGGTAGCTTAATTGGTGGAGCAGGAACTTCATACGTTTCAGGTTAAAGGTTCGAGCCCTTTCCGTGCTATCGATGAAACCCCGGAGATTCTGGGGTTTTTCTGTAAAGTCTTTCGGAAAGCTTTTATCCGGTTTCGGTGACTACATAAGCTGAAACCCGGTGTGGAAACCGCAGGAGATCCGGGGTAAAAGCTGACCGATTCACCAGTAAATACTTTTACAATGTCAGATAAACCAATGAGTCAGTATTTGCCGGCAGACCTTTTCTTGAAGTCTGCAGTCGTGGAAAAGAATCCGGATATGAGTTTCCGAGAAGCTGTCGCGGAGTTTTTCGGTGTTTCTCCAGAAGAAATCACCAGAATCCGAAGAACAAAGGATGCTAAGGGCTGGGATATTACCATTGAGGGTATGTATGAACCCAGCCAGGAGGAAGAAGATTACCAGTGGGACTTGGGACCTGAAGAATACTGGGATGAAGAATCCGAGGAACCCGAGTGGATGACCCCGAAAGATATGGGGATTGCCCAGAAGATGGATTGGTCTGATGATGAAGGCAATGAGATCTCTGATGACCAGAAATTGGAGTACTTCAAATCCCGAGAGGATATGTACGAGGTCGATGATGAGAATGGGTTAGTCAGATTGAGACCTGAAGAAGACTGGTTCGAGGATGACGATGACCAGGAAGACTGGGAAAGAGAAGGGTACAGAAATGAGATTGCCTACCAGAACCGCTGGAGAGACTACACCGAACCTGAGGAGGAAATGGATGATGCTGAGGAAGACTATCGCAGAGACCCATATTCCCCTTGGAATTACTGATAACTAATTTCGAGAAATAAAAAAGAGTTCCGGAGAAATCCAGGAACTCTTTCTTTTTACCACGGAACTGTCAGGAGAAATTGGGAGAAATACCAGGTCACCCAGAGCAGACAGATGGCAATCGTAAAGCACAGGAGCATTGCCAGAGGGTCATCAGCAGACAGCATGAACAACAGGAACATTGACCCGAAAAGCAGGGAGATGATAAAGATCAGGAACATAATCACAGGGTCTCTCGATGAATCTCCTGTGAATCCTGGTAAAATCTGGTGTCGACTCTGATGGACTCAGGGACTTCAATCTCGAGTTTCTTATATTTAATCTCGGGACCATCGAAAGCACCGAGACAGTAGAGGACCAGGTGAACAACAAGAAGACCCGGGAGACCGATACCCATCATCCAGAGGGTGAAAGTCTGGGGCATTCCTCCGGTTGCATAATCCCAAGTCCCGGGTTTTTCGGGAAGAGCTACTGCCAGAATGAGACCGAGAAAGAACAGGATACCGAATCCTACTCCAATCATTGATATAATTTCCATAACTTTAGATTTCTTCTTGGTGAATTACTTGACCGTTTCTGATGACTTCTGCTCGAATCACCGAATCTGCCGGAGCTTCGATTTCGAGTCTTTTCGGTGTTGGGATGGAGACCAGACCCTTTCCAGCAATGAAAGCTGCCAGAAAACCACCGAGAATCATCAAGAAAAATGGGCGGATAGCCTGAAAGAGACGGTGCATCGGATGATTGAACAGGGCATCTCCTGCCAGGACAATACCGATAATAGCCGTGCAGAGACCACCGGCACAGATAATAAAAGAAAAGAAGTGTAGAAGTTCTTGTAGCATAGATTACAGGTTCTGGAGGTTTACGGTGTTGTTCTCGGATGTCACCTGGGCATTCACCGATGATTTTTCGGGAACATCCAGAATTATCTGGCGATTTCTGGGAGTTTCTAGGACTCCTTCCAGATGAGCCAGGATAAGTGAGATGAACACCGCAAGAGATCCAGGGAGAATCATCAGAAAAATGAGAAAATCATCGAAGTCCATTCGAGATTCTCGGGATCTTCGGGGAGAATCACCGAGAGGATTCGGGAAGGAGCGGCGAAGAGGTATACGAGACATCAGAGAACCTCCTTCCCGATTACGGTGTTATCGAGTCTGAATTCGGTGTGGACTTCGACTTTTTCGGGGACTGTCAGGTGAATGTCACGAGTCGCCGGTGTTTCTGGTGTTTCCTGGGATTTTGTTACGAGATGATGGACATGGATATAGAAGAGTCCAGCAATAAGACTACAGCAGACAAAACCACTGAAAGCCTCAAGTCGGGAAAACGGGTAATCTGGTGGAGATATTGTACAGACTAACCCAGAAAGTGCTAGGACAGTGAAGAAGATTGCTATCAAGATACAGATGACGGTCCAGACAGCTACCAGAGCTCCTGTTAGTGTTGCCATTGGTTATTCAGAGGTTTCATTCTTGTTCTCGAAGTAATACGAAACACCGAGTTCTGCTCGGAGTTCTTCGGCAGCTTCCGGGTGAGAGTTCAGAAGATTCGGGTTATCACCGAGATTCTTGAACTTGTAAGCCAGGTCCAGATTACAGATAGGACCCATAGACCCATCTTCACCGCAGAAGTACACAGGCTTGTCGTAGTGGAGAGCAGGCTCGAAACATCCGGGGCAGGTGTCACGAACCCATTCTCCCCAGGGCTTTGCCTCAACACCGAGATCCGGGGGAATTATCAGGAGTTCACCGGGCTCAGGTCCAGAATCACCGATTGGATCTGAGTCTTCACCAGTTTCTACCTGAATCTCTGCGGGAGGTTCTGGGAGTTCCTGGTCTTCTTCTGGAGTTTCCTGATGTTCGATACCGATGTAATTGCAGGTCTGGTTGTACAGCTTGAAGCTTGCAACCCATCCCGTGGGAATTACGTAATCATCCAGCTCCTCATCGTATCTTCGGGAAGCTACCTTTGCTTGAGTGATGATACCCTTAATGCTGGTAATGCCAGCCAACACCTGTGCGATAATCTCATGCTCGGATTTGTACTCAGGCTTTCTGTCACCATCCATCCCGGTGTTTCGGGAATACAGCTCCGAGATTCGGAGGGTGTCGGTGTGGTTCTCCAGGTCTACTCGGAAAGTTTCGGGAGTAGCTGTGGGTTGTACTTGTATATATGCAATCATGTCAATCGAATGTAGAGTTCATAAGCTGCGGAACAGGCGCACCAGATACACAGGATAAGAACTATCAATCCCAGGAGCTTCTCAATTATCGCAGCAATCATGAACATAGATTACAGGAGTTCTGTCGGAGGAGAAAGCAATTCTAAGGTAGGGAACTTTTCAGAGCCAGAAGCTTCTACAGAAAGGGGGAACTATTTGCACGGTGCCCCCTGGGTAAAATCTGGCCCGGGAGAGCTGCATTGGAAAATGCAACCGGTGTGGAGGGGTGTGGAAAAGAGTTCCAGCAGGCCGTAGTTTTTTCGGTTCCGTTTTTCCAAAATTTTCCGTATATGGAAAAATTGGAATTTCGTTATATGGAAAAATTGGAATTTGGCTATATGGAAAATTTTATCTTTTATACGACAACAGAACAGAATTAAAATTTATTTGTAACAAGTATGAAGAACTTAAAGATTTTTACTAATAATATTGAAGAGCAAGCAGTAAAGGACATTAACACCTTTATGAACCTTGATGCTTTCAAGGATTCTAAGGTACGTATTATGCCTGATGTGCATGCAGGTAAGGGATGTGTAATCGGTTTCACTTCCACTGTTGACGATAAGATTATTCCTAATGTCGTAGGTGTTGACATTGGTTGTGGAATGTATTGTGTGGAACTTGGCAAGATAGAGCTTGACTTGGAACGAATTGATAATGCTATTCGTAAGTTCGTTCCTCATGGTAACTCCGTATTTGCAAAGGACGACACGAGAATGACAAATTTGTCAATGTATTGGTCGAAGCATTTCATTGACCAGATGTTTTGTATCAATCATTTACAGAATGTAGAGCGCCTTTATAATTCTATGGGTACTCTTGGTGGTGGTAATCACTTCATTGAGATTAATGAAGACAAGGATGGTAACAAGTATCTTGTAATTCATTCGGGTTCTCGTAATCTCGGTAAGCAGGTTTGTGAATATTATCAGAACATGGCTATCAGGGATTGTTCTAAAAAGGAATATTATGATAATATGACAAAGGAAATTGTTCGTGTCTTCAAGAAGGGTGGCTTTGCTGATGCTATTCCGTCCGCTATTAAGGCTGTTAAGACGGTTGAAAAGATGGAAACAATTCCTGATGATTTATGTTATCTTGAGGGAACTCACATGGGTGCATATCTTCATGACTTGGAACTGTGTCAGGCATGGGCAAAGAATAACCGTGAGAGGATTGCATATGCTATTTGGGAAAATGGTATTTGGGATGGTAATTATCCTACCGTTGTTCCTACAGGATTCCACACGATTCATAATTACTACGATGATGGTGATGGGTTTACTAACGAAGTAGGTATCATTCGTAAGGGTGCAATCTCTGCAAAGAAAAGTGAGAAAGTGCTTATTCCTATGAACATGCGTGACGGTTCTCTTATCTGCATTGGTAAGGGTAATGAAGATTGGAACTGCTCAGCTCCTCATGGTGCAGGACGAATCATGTCTCGTGCAAAGGCTAAGGAAACTCTCAATCTCGATGATTATAAGTCTTCTATGAATGGTATCTTCACTACTTCGGTTTCTAAGGACACTTTGGATGAAGCTCCTATGGTTTATAAGCCTATGGATGAAATTATCTCCAAGATTGGAGATACTGTTAACATCGTTAAAATTATTAAGCCTATCTATAATTTCAAGTCTTCAAATTAATATTATTCGATTAAATTACTTTAAAAAAGTTCTCAGAACTGAATTATAAATTTTATTATATGAATAAATGGGAAAAAATTTGTGATTGGTTTTGGTGTATAGGTATACCTATTATTATAGTATCAGCTATTGTTGGTCTTGTTGTATCAGGATATATATGTCATAAAGAGTTTGAATCTCAATATGATTATAAGATTAAAGTAATGGATTCTAAAGAAGGCACAACTTATTATGCAACTAAGGATAGTATCGAAATTATAGATGGTATTCTTTTCATTAAACCTAATAATATTACCACTACTACCTTTACTATTACTCCTATTGATAAGGATTAATTAAGAATATAGTTTCGTCTCCGACATAAATACCTTCACATGTCTGTACTATTAGCTATCTTTAATATTATCTGCTGTACTTTTATAGTATTGATAATGTGTTTATTTGTAGCGGCATCTATTAAATGCTTTATTGCTGCTACTTCTATTAAAGATATTATATTCTTTTTAGTATTTGCTGTTTTTACGTCTTGGGTGATGTTTCTTATTCAGGTTTATATTATGAAGCCGGCGTGGTTTACGGTTTTTCAATTCCTCGGGCTTTGAATTAAATCAGAACTTCAATACAAATATTAATGTCAACCGGATAATTAATAAGAGAGTGATTTATCCGATTTATGTTAAGACGTAAAAATATGTTGAATCTCTTTTAGACTCTTACAGCGATTAATTTGTGTCTACGATACGGACGCTCCAGTTGATGAGTCTAGATTTTTTTGGAGGCATGCCCGAACGGTAAGGGCTCGGTTTGCTAAACCGTAGGCAACCGAAAGGTTGAGCTGGTTCGACTCCAGCTGCCTCCGTAGTGGTTAAAGCACCTTTTTAAATAATTTAATAAATATAATTATGGAAAAACATATCTGTGATTATGGTTGTGGTCAAGAAGGTATATATCAACTTAAATGTGGAAGATGGTGTTGTTCTCAATTTGTTTCTAAATGCCCAGAAATGAGAAGAAAAAATTCATATGGAGTAAAGAATTCTTTATTAAATGGTATTAGAAAACCATCATTCGGAATGCTAGGTAAAATACCATGGAATAAAGGTAAAAAACTTGAAGAATGTTTTTCAGAGGAAAGAGTAAAAGAGATTAAATTAAAATTAAAAAATGGCGGTTCAAAGGGAGCTTCTTATTGGAAAAGTTTATCTGAAGATAAAAAATCTGAATTTAGGAGACATCGTGCAGAAGAGATGAAAAGACGATATGCTTCTGGATGGGAAAGTACTGCTGGTAGATGTAAAAAGTATAAGTTTGAAAGTAAAACAGGATATACTTGTTTAGTTGATGGAACTTGGGAATTAAAGTTCGCTAATCTTTTAGATAAATCTAACTATAAGTGGGAAAGAAATATTAAAAGATTTCCTTATATAAATGAAAATTTAAAAAATTCAACATATACTCCTGATTTTTATATTTCTGATTTAGATTTATATGTAGAAATTAAAGGATATGAAACTGAAAAAGACAGATGCAAATGGAGGGATTTTCCACATAAACTTATTGTCTTAAAGAAAGAAGAATATAAATTATTTGATTTAGAAAATTTAGAAATAATACTTACTAAAGGTAAGATTTTTAATAAGGATTAATTAGTCGGTTCGATAGCCAAGTGGTAAGGCAAGTGACTGCAAATCTCTGATGCGCTGGTTCAAATCCAGCTCGGACCTTCTATTGTTATATACATTATTCATAACCGGTATGTGAATCTTTTGATTTGCATACCGTTAAATATTTTTATCATGCTCGAAAACGTTGATAGACTTATTAACTCTATTTTGATTACCGAAGCATTAAGAGACGGTAGTGACTTTATTTCTATGTCATTTCATGTAGGCGGTTTACCTGACCTTAGCGGTTCTCCTCGTGAGTTTAAAGGTATGGTAAAGGCCAAGTCTAAAGTGATGATGAACGGTGAGGATAAAAAGTTTTATCTTGAAACTCATCCATGGGATTCTCCTAAGACAAATGTAAAGAAATCTTATAAGTACCGCGCTTGTCTTCTTAATGATGATAAGGGACTTAATCGTACAGTTGTTTTCACTAAATCTCCTTCTACTTTTGCTGAAGACCGTCGCCAAGATAAACTCGCTGCTTATCTTGCAGATGAATATGGCTATACTTCTCAAATAGCTAATGAAATTGTAGTTTCACCTGCAGTTGTCAATTTAATTGGTGCAAGAGATTGCACTTTGGGAGAATTTAAGGAAGCAAAAGCTCAATGGTTCTCAAATAGAGGGTAAATATATTTTGGTTATTATATGGCATTTATGCCGTGGTTTTGGTTGTGAAAGGTTTGGGGTGGTTCCCAAACCTTTTATTTTTATATAAATACTGGTAGACATGTCAGAGAGTTACGTATATATTGATGCTCCAAGTTTAGATAATTCGGATGTATGTAAGTTTTATCTTTATGAAGATTTTAAATATGTTTCAACTGCTAAAGAGGATAATAATGATAAAAAAATAGCTAAATTTCCTCTTTATGAAAAATTTTTATCAACTGGTACAGATTCAAATGATAATTATCTGTTCAATTCTTCTTTAGATTTGGAGGGATTAACTCGTATTACTATTAAAGAAGGAATGACAAATAAAGGAGTTTCTCAAAATGGTGATCCTGATGGAGGTGATTACTTTGAAGGTAATTGTTGTGTTATAACTTCTAAAGTATTTAAAATTGGCGAAATTAATAAAATTAAAATTAAAGCATTTACTGATAGCAATGGTACACCCGCTTCTAATGCATTTTGGCAAACCTCAGCTCCAAGAATTGCTATTTTTAGTATGCAAATAGAAAACGGTAAAGTTAATCAAGACCTTTATGATTTTGTAACTTATGCAAATTTTACTAATATAGATCCAAATGATGGTTTTGGTATCTATGATATAGATTTAAGTATTAAAAAATTTTTAGTTAGTGGAGAAATGCTCACTACACCGCGTCACGCTTTTTGTTTTGTAGTTTTAAAATCAGGACAAAAAATAAGCGAAGAACATAAAATAGCAATAGATTATCAAGGTGTAGGTGAAGACAAAACTTACGGAATTAAAAAAAATTATGGTAATTATAATATTTTATTACGAGGTGTCCCCCGCGGAAGTAATGATAATGTAAGTTCCGTTTCCTATTCTTCTAGTACTCTTTGGGGAAGAAACGATTGGGAAATACGTTTATTAGATTTTGATTTTTCTCAGAAAGTTGATTTAATTGATGAATATATTGGTGCTAATTCTAAAAACCACCATTTAACTACAAATGATGTTAAAAATTTAAATTCTTTAAGATATACTGCGCCTGCTCAAATAGTAGATACAAATATTTTTGAAGAAAAAATGGGTGTTACGCCTTGGATTGACAAACCAAAGGAAGGAGAAAAAGAAGATAAAAAGGGTTGGGTAAAAATTTCTCATAATTCTTTAACTAGAGGAAATAATTTTTATTTAAATGAAAAAATTGTATATGGTTTACAAATTCCTTTAGAATTACCCGCCTCTGCTGCTGGATGTATAAGTCGAGGTGCTTGGAATGCAATTGCATCTCAACAAGATGGATTTATTAATACAAATAGAGAAATTTTAATAGCACTGGATGAAGATGAGAATGGTAATCCAAAAAACTGGGTACCAAGCGATGATTTTTTGCGCGTATCAATGTTTAAAGGTAGATTTATATATGAAATGACGTTTAATAATTATAATAACATTGATCATTTACGTTATAAAGGTAAAGGAATATACATTTCAGCACGTATGGGAAAATTTTCAAATGGAGACTATGAAAACGGTAATTTTAATTTCCCGTTTCTTTGTTGGAAAAATAAATCATCTGAAAAGTTTTGGACCTACCCCGGTTCAGAAAATTTAGATTATGTACATTTTAATGATTATGAAGAGGGAGAAGAGTATGATAAACTTTATATGACTCCTAATATAAATGTAATATTTGATTATAATTCTCGAAATGAATGGTTTAATTATATAGAAAAGTTGATAATGAGTAATATTAATTAATAAAAAAATATTATATTTGAATTTTTAACAGAACTTTTATAAAATAATTTTAGATTCATACAGCAAATATTTTTTAGCTCTTGTAAAGCCGGAATGTTGGTTCAAATCCAACCGAAGGGTAATACCTTTGTCGTCTAATGGTAAGATTCGTAAAATGAATCTAGTTGTTGGGTTTCTAAATCGATGGGCATCGATACCCGCTTGGAAAGCGGCGTGTGCCAGCAATGGCATGGGGGTCGGGACCTCAGAAACCCGTATTTCAAACAGAACTATTTTATAAAAATCTTATGATTTATATTAAAGCATTTATTAAGGGATTTTTTGATTCTTTTAGATGGTTTTTTGATCCGTCTACAATTAGTGGTTTAATTTGTAATTTAATTTTTTATCTATTTGTAGCTATTAGTTTACTGATACAGAGTAATATTTTACTTGCTATTGGTTTTATCTGCGGAGCATTGAATGGTGTTTTCTGTTATCTTTTTAACACTAAGAAGAAAGATTTCATTTGGCTTATTATAGGTCTTATTAATACTATTATAATGTTTGGTATTTTACTTGCATATCTCATCATTTACGTTATCTAAACATGAATACAATTGAAATTATTGAAGATTATATTAAATGGTCTAATAATAAGCCATTTGTCCAAAAGGAGAATTATGACTCTTTATGGGCTAAGCCTAATGCTGAACAGTTTTTTAAGTATCTTACTTCAGATGAGGATAGACTAAAAATAGCTAAAGACATCGCTTCTTGGGATAATAAGAAACAAATTGATTTTGCCGATGAACTTTGGAATACTATTGCAACAACCCCCTATGTTTGGATTCCTAACAGATTTGACGTCAAGAACTTGGATGATTATGAAATATTTTGTAAAGAAAATCCAAATTGTGAAGATGACCTTTATTTCTTAAAATCGCGCTCAATGCGTTCAAGATTTAAGCAATATTTCTGGTCTTCTGTAATTATTAAGTTGACTGAATTTCTTCAGAAAGATGATATTTCATTTGTTCCGATTAAGGAGTATAAAAAGCTTGAACAAAAGTATACTGATAAGAATCTGGATTATTGGAGAACCAGATGTGACTTAAATGATCAAGAAATAAAAATAAAAGAACTTGAGGATAAAATCAGTAATACTAAGATGGCTCATACGATTTGGTATGTTTTTGGTCCTTGGGCAGTTGGGCTTTTATGTCTCCTTACCTGGGGTATTACCTTTGCTTGTTGTGGAACTAAGAATGTAAAGGTCCAAGAAACACAGCAGGAATTTGATATTACTGTACAAAATTCTCAGAACAAAGATATAAATCTTAATGTTAATAATGAATAATTCAGATAGATTTAGATGGTTGTTTGTACTCCTAGCTATTTTCTTCGGTCAGTTTGGAATACACAATTTTTATGCAGGACATAATTTCAGGGCTATTTGTCAGCTTATTTTGACACTTATATCCTTTGGATACCTTGCTTGGATTATGGTTCCTTTGAATATACTCGAGGCAATTTTTGTCTTGACTGATGGTGATGGTAAGAAACTTGCCTGATAATTAAATCAGAACTAATATAAATTAATTTTACAATGTTGCAACTGAGCCTGCGAGGAGCTACAGGCGCTTTGGTAGCTGATGCGAACATGATTGTTCAGAAAAACTACACATATCCATGGGGAGCGTAATCCGTTGATTACGTCCATGGCGACGGTAATGAGCGTCTTACAACTAGTTAATGCTGGTTGTCGGGTATGGTCGATAAATAACTCATAAATAAAGCGATAGTGGGGTAACGGTAGCCCGCAGGTTTTCCGATCCTTGAAATCTCCGTTCGAATCGGTGCTGTCGCATTAAATAGAATAAATTTTGGAGAGGTGGCAGAGTGGTTTATTGCAACGGTCTTGAAAACCGTCGGGGTCTAAAAACCTCCGTGGGTTCGAATCCCACCCTCTCCGTAATGCTCGTGTAGCCCAATTGGCATGAGGCACTTGGCTAAGGACCAAGGTGTTGTAGGTTCGAATCCTATCACGAGTAGTTTTAATTAAACCTACATACACACAATTTTTTTGGTAAATATTATAGGTTTAAGATGAAAAACAAAATAGATACTGAACATTTTTTAAAGATTACTAATGATTCAAAATCAGCATTAGAAGCAGCGAATAGGCTAAAGATGACCTTTTCTACGTATAAAAGATATGCTGAAAAATTAAATGTATATAAGACTAATAAGCCCGGTAAAGGTATTAAAAATATTAATCCTTATGAAATTTTATATCGTTTAGAAAATAGTAATTATCAAATAAGTGGAAAACGTATTAAAGATACTCTTTTTAAACTCGGTATTAAAGAAGAAAAGTGCGAAATATGTAATTTAAAGTATTGGAATGGACATATAATTCCATTAGAATTACACCACATTGATGGTAATAATCTTAATAATAGATTAGATAATTTTCAAATTTTGTGTCCTAATTGTCATTCTTTAACTGAAAACTTTAGGGGTAGAAAAGAAAAAGAAAAAGAAAAAGAAAAAGAAAAGAAAGATAATACTACAGGATTAAAAATAATAGCAGATGATAAACCAAAAAAATCCAAGTCGATACCAAAATTAATTGATAAATTTTGTAAAAATTGTGGAAAACAATTAAATGAAAAACAAACTAATTTTTGTTCTTATGAATGTAATAATGCATGGAAAAAACGAGGCATTCCTACACCTGAAGAACTTAAAGAATTATTAGAAAAATATAAAAATTTTTCTGCTATAGGTAAAATTAAAGGAGTATCTGGCGTAGCAGTTAAAAAGTGGTTTATAAAATATGGTCTTTATAAAAAAGGCATGATTAAATAATTTATTAATACTACACAGCACCTGTCGATTAAACAGTGGAAGCTGAAGGTATTTTTTAGACGCTTACAGCAATCAATTACCTATCATAAGGAGTCGTCTGTTAAACGATACATTAAATCAGCGTCTAGTAATTTGGGGTGGTGCTCCAGTGGTCGACGAGGCTTGTTTTACACACAAGTATTATCCTAGGTTCGAATCCTAGTCACCCTATTTCGGCACATACAGCAAACTTTTTTCTTACATATCTGAATAATACGTACTAGAGAAATTAGTGTCGAGTGTTTTTTGCTTTCATAATAAAAAATCACCGGAAAAAACCGGTGATTTTTTGTTTTTGGCAATTTAAGTATAAATATATATGATGGTTATAAAAAGAACAAGCAAATGGATTTTAAAGCGACAAGCCCTGCCGTTTAGCTGATTCTTTTTATATTGAGTAAATTTGCATAGCATTAACGGTAGGAAATAAAAACCTACCGTTTTTTATTAACCTTAACTTAATTTACTATCATGCGTTTATTATTACTATCACTTTTTGCAGCCGTAGCTTTATCATCATGTCATTTAGTTGTTCATGATGTAGCATACCGTCCTGCTTCACATGTAGTTCAACCTATTCAGGTAGTTCATTGTCACCACCCTGCACCTCCTCGCTGCCGAATGCACGAGGAACGACCTGGGAGGAGAGGAAGAGTTATCAGTATTCCTGGCAAACGTCCTGTTCCGATGCGTCCTTTTGTTGCTGCAGCACCTTCAAAAAAGAGATACTAAGGATAAAACAGAACAGAAATAATATTAAACTGTACTAAGCAACTGGTACAAATCGGTGGGACCGGCCACCACTTCCTCAGAAGTACAATGAGCAAGGAAGAAACCACGTCGGAACAGCGCTGGATATGCGCGATAAAAATTAATCATGGAAATCCTAACTTATACCTGTGATTTCTTTATCTGTCTCCTAAGTCTGAAATAGGGCGTCCCAAGACGCGTTATGCTGGTGAGGTTGAAGAACCAACAAGAGCAATACTAATCGTACTAACGTGGTACGTGTATGCACAACGTGGCATTCTATAATAGGTCGGGCTCCACCTGGCAGAAATGTGTAAGAGACCCGGGGTTTAGTCGATTAGTCCTCGCGCTAAAAATCGGCTAGCACACTGAAGAGTTCGGGGTGAGATTCCCTGTGCCGGTTAAGACTTAGAGTAGCTACTAAACGGTCGGCGGTATGTTGTAATGAGAAACATGCTTCAGGTGTCAACTAATGTCCCCGTAGCTCAATTGGAAGAGCTTCGTCCTTCTAAGACGATGGTTATTCGTTCGAATCGAATCGGGGATGCTAATTTTATTTTAAATATATTTTTTGTCATAAGGTTAATGCTTATGCTAAATATATGTATGAAGGGGGTAAATCAGTATACATATAAAAATCCAGATGAAAAAATTTTAAAAGAAATAGTAGAATATTTAAAAGAAAATACGATTAAAAATACTTGCGATCATTTTAATATTTCAAGAACTCAATTTTATACTTTAAGGGATAAAAAATTATTAAATTACGAGTCACTATTAAACGAAAATAAAAGATTTAATAATAAAAAAAATATCGGATTTAAACATTCCGAAGAAACCAAAAAGCTTTTATCTGAAAAACGTAAGAAATGGATTGCTGAAAATCCAGATAAATCTCCTTATTTGTTATCACATAAAAGTAGAGGTGAAACTTATGCCGAAAAGTATTTTAGAAAATGGTTAGAAAAGGAAAAAATATCATTTAAACAAGAATATAGATATAAATTATATGCTTTTGATTTTTTAATTAATGATCGTATAGACTTGGAAATCGATGGTACTCAGCATCGAAATGATAAAAGAATAATAGAACATGATATTCGTAGAGATAAAGAAGCGAGAAATGCAGGATTTATAGTTTATAGAATACCATGGGCAGATTATTGCAAATTAGATAGAGATTCTAAACGAGTTTTTCTAAATGATTTAAAGAATTTTTTTAATTCTAGTTCAGAATGTAAAATACCTGATTATGTTATTTCCAAAAAAATTAAAGAATCGAGGAAATTCAGACCGGGAGAATTAAGAAAAAAGTTTTTTAATGAGTTAAAAAGAAAAATAAAGAACAAAAAGAATATTGCCAATTATTACGATTATCGAGAATATATGGCAATAGAAATGATAAAAAATGGAAAATCTATTTATGATGTTTGTAAAATAATGTACATATCTTATAAAACTATATGTAAATGGATAAAAAAACATAATGAATTAAATTTATTACCGACTCCCAGATTAAAGGTATCAGGTGTTAAATCCAATAATGTATCTAAAAAAATAATAAAAAAGACAAATGAAGGATGTATTCTGGCTTTAAAAATGTTAGTAGAAGGTAAATCTTATTTGGAAGTTGCTAAAAAATTTGATGTTTCAGATAATTCAATTCGAAAATGGGTTCGTTCACTAGGTAAAAATCCTAAAGACTATGGACATAATAAAAATAATAGAAAAAATAATAGTGGCTTAAAAAGCAAAGTTACTTAATAATAATTCAGAACAAATATAAAATTAAAATGTCAGCTACCTAATGGTGGTTGATAAAAATAAAAAGCGCTCTTAGCTCAGCGGAAGAGCAGTAGACTTTCCTAAGTGGTTAATTATCAATGACTTACATGAAAAAGATAAACCACGAGGAGCACTTAAAGGGAAACCTTTAATGTGAATGGCGTAAATTCAGGGAACACTTAATAGGTAATGCTAAAGTCAATCCTGAGCGAAGTCCGAAAGGAAACGTGCAGAGACTATAATCGCCCATCTAAGTCAGCAATGATATGATGAAGGGATAGTCCATCAAGAAAGGGAGTTGTAAGTAATCCCGTATAGAAATATACATTCTTGAGTTAATCTATTGGTCCCGGGTTCAAATCCCGGAGGGCGTATAATGTTAATTATTAATGACTTATGAGAAATTTATTTTATTTCTCATAAGTCTACTATTTTAGATAAATAGATATATGAGAAATAAAGCAGGTATAAATGGTGCTACCTGGATAAGTCCTTCGGATGAAATTATACATAAAATACAAAAGTTGTATGATGAAGGATTTGGGGGTCGCAAACGTATTGCAAGAGAATTACAAATAAGCGAATCTCTTATTGCGACTCTTCTGCGTCGTAAATTAATTAATTTTTGGCGTACGAAATCTGAAATGTTAAGTATCGCGGGCAAAAAACGAGTCACTCCACAACATGTAAGGAATAAAATATCTCAGTCTCGCAAAAAATATCTTGAAGAGCATCCGGACCAAGTACCCTATAAATTAAATCATAAGTCGAGAGGTGAATCATATCCTGAAAAATACTTTAGAGAATGGCTTGAAAAAGAAAATATAAGTTTCAAGCAGGAATATCATTTCGGTTTATATTCATTTGATTTTTTAATTAATGATTTTATAGATTTGGAAATTGATGGTTCTCAACATTATGTTGATGGACGAATACGAAAATCAGATGAAAAAAGAGATAAAAAGGCTCAGGAAAATGGATTTGTTGTGTATCGTATTAACTGGCCTGAATATCAACAATTAGATGATAAAGAAAGTTTTTTATTAGAATTAAAACAGTTTATTAAAAATATATCACTTAATCCCCCAACTATATTGCCCAGTTCCAATGGCAAAAAAGTTTTACGCAAAAATTGTAGAGGTGAAAAAGTAATAAAGGTAAAGAGATATACTGAAAATAAATGCAAATTATGCGGAAATCCATTAACTGTTGAGCAAAAAACTTATTGTTCAATTAGTTGTCAACGTAAAGATAATGGAGTAAATGATAAAAAGGTTAATAAAGCAATAAAGCTTTTAAGTGAAGGTAATTCGTTTTTATCAGTTGCAAAAGAAATGGGAGTAAGTGATAATGCAATTAGAAAGTGGCTTATATGTCGAGGTATAAATCCTAAAGATTTTACTAAACAGAAAATCAGAACTAATTTATAAATAAAGTATCAACGGCAACTAATAATCGAAATAATTAGAAACTATTGATATGGCCTTGTAGCTCAAGTTGGTTAGAGCATCCGACTTAAATTAATGGGTCCATTGAGATGGAAACACTCAATGAGTACGATGTAAATTCAGGGAACGCTTAACAGGTAATGCTGATGCCAACCCTGAGCGAAGTCCGAAAGGAAACGTGCAGAGACTATAATCATCGTGCCTAAGTCAGTAATGATATGGTAAAGGGATAGTCCAGACTACAAACAATAAGTGTAACTTATTGGTAACGAAAGTTATAGATAGTAAAGCATAATCGGGGGGTACCCGGTTCGACGCCGGGCGGGGCTAGTAAGTCACCCTTGAACGAGGTGCTAGTGAAGATAAACAGCTATAAATGTTTTCTGCAGTAGGTGATATAATGACCTGCGTTAGAAGTCACAACCCTTACGTAAGAAACTCATTTATTATGTTTCGTGAGTTTAAATAAAGAAATATGGAGTCGAAAAGTCGAAAGATACTCATGTTCAGTGGGTGTTAGTCCGGACTCAGAAAGAGACTAACCAAATCGGTAATGTAACTCAGTTGGTAGAGTGGAGCACTGAAAATGCTTTCGTCAGCGGTTCGATTCCGTTCGTTACCATTAATATTCTGAAGTAGTTCAGTGGTAGAACAGCGATGTTAATAGCACTTGCCGGTGGTTCAAATCCATCCTCAGAATATTTTAAAGCGGATGGCGCATAATGGTTGTTGCATCTCCCTTCCAAGGAGCATTTAGCTGGTTCGATTCCAGTCATCCGTAGTAAAAGACTCATACAGCAATTATAATATTATTAGCTAAGGGGGAAGAAAGTCGCGGGTTCGAATCCCGCCCTCTGGTCGAATGATAGGAGGTAGCTCAGTGGTAGAGCGTCTTCAATGCGAAAATCTGAGTCTTGAAATTTTGATGGTTTTATGTATACTTTATCCTAACCAACAGGATAAATATTATATATGCCTCGAAAAATATTAATTTCAAAAGAAGATATAGAAAAAGAGTTATTAACTGGTAAAACTATTAAAGAAATAGCGGAAGTTCTTAAATGCTCTTTTCATACACTTAAAAAGAAAATGTATTTGTATGGGCTTAAAACGTCCAATGGAAAACAAAGACGATATTGCAAAGTATGTGGAAAGGAATTGACTGGACATCAAACTTTTTATTGTTCTAAACAGTGTAAAGTAAAATGGTTTTGGGATAATAAAAGAAATGCTGGTTCCATTGATAAATCTTTATCTTATCATTCAGATAGAGCTAGAAAACGAAAGTTTGATCTTATTAAAGAAAGAGGTGGTAAATGTGAAATATGTGGATATGCTAAAAATTTGGCTGCTTTATGTTTTCATCATAAAAATCCATCTGAAAAGGAATTTATTTTACATTCTAGAACTATAGGTACTCGTTCTTTAGATTTAGTGAAGAAAGAAGCTGATAAATGTTTACTTTTATGCCACAATTGTCATATGGAAATTCATTATGAAAATTGGAATATGAGTAAATTAGAAGAGATATATAAAAATGAGCATTAACTTATGGAAGTATTTTAGTAAAAATGAGTCGTTCGAATCGACTAATGCTTAGCATCTGTCGTAGACCAGATTAAAGTTCTACGGGTTTTTGAAAGTATTTTCCTAAAAAACTTTCTTATCGATGTTTGTTTCAGCAAAGTGAAACTTGGTTTATATGGAAAAAATTGATCCAATCAAAATCAAAATTTCCGTGGTCCTATTCATCCATGACTTCTGCAGGAGTTAAATTGAAAATAAAGGTTATTAGATAGACTTGCAAATTAATCTAGCTAATTAATTCAAGAAAGATTGTAAGCTCTTTGGAGAGCAGTACGTATCGCAATGGCTTGAGGTCAGGTTCGAATCCTGAAACAATCTAGTTTATCTTTAACCTTTTAATCATGCTGTAGCTTAGTGGTAAAGCCCCGGCTGTTACTGGGAGACATAGTTTCGATTACTGTCGGCATGCTTGCTTAAGTTTAAATCAGAACCTAAGCATTATTAAAATGTACTAAGCAACTGGTACAAACCGGTGGTTGGTCAACCTAAACAAAATGATCCTAGTTCAGCAGGTTACATGTTAACAACCGAGCCAACGTATCGATAGGCGGAACCATGATACCGTAATATTGCACGTAACGCATGTGGTAAAGATAACTGCCACGCTAGCAAAGAGTTATCAAAAACATAAAGCCCTCGTGGTGGAATAGAAGACACGAAAGACTTAAAATCTTTTGATTGGTAACAATCGTGCACGTGCAAGTCGTGTCGGGGGTATTAAAAAGAGCAGCTTTTATTGCTGCTCTTTTTTATTTTCTTCAATTATTTCTACAATAATATCAAGATACTTTTTAGATGATTTTTCAGTAACATACTTGTGTTGACTGGTATCAATAACACAAAGTGAAATATTATTTTCCTGCCAAAGTTGGAACTTATTAGCATCGTTACGTTGGATTTGTTCTAATTTATTTTGACCATGTATTGGTTCATAATGATAAATCCCGTTAAGCTCAAAGGCTAATTTTAATGATGGAATATAGATATCAAGCTCGGAATTAATTACAGTTTTATTACAATAGTTAATTTCTAAGTTAGGATATAAGATAGTAAGTTTTTCTTCTAACCATTTTTCCAATTTAGAACGGCGTGTCCCAACTGTTTTATGTTTATTATTATAAGAAGCTGCACATGAACAACTACAAAATCGATTGGTAGATTTAGCCCTCGACTTGGGTCTATCTGTTGGTTGGAATGATTTACCACAGTTAGCACATGTAACAGCTTCTATTTTAGAGAGACCTCTCCCGGCTAATCTACAATTTTCGCTACAATAATATTTTAATCCATATATTTTATATTCAGATTTTGCTTTGGAACATTTTTGGGCAGAAACTTCAAAATCTTTATTACAATGCATACAAACTAATGTATATTTTTTGTCTGTGACCATAATTATATTTATCCTTTTTGAGTCCGGTTGGTGGTGTTTTGCTTATAAATAAAATCAGAACTTAAATATAAAATTAGTATCAGCTGATAATTAATTTAGTTGCTAAAAAGGTTGTTGGTGTAACGGTAGCACAAACGGCTCCAACCCGTTTAGTTAGAGTTCGAATCTTTAACAACCTGTCTCCTTAATTATCATGACAACCATGTATCTTCAGATATGTGTATTTGTCTCTTTCATCCCTTGCCAGTTGGGTTAAACTGGCTTTTTTATTTTCAGAACTAT
>JAEIGA010004632.1_pt1 | contig 21247 bp, 15 predicted proteins | sample 9270691 | NCBI WGS metagenome assembly JAEIGA01 (sample SAMN17057246, study PRJNA624740) | gut metagenome | biome: biome; isolation source: fecal sample | host: Bos grunniens | place: China: Xizang | collected 2019 | reverse complement strand
TCGCCGCCTCGTGGGAGTCCTTAGCGTGGAGCCAGGCGTCGAGCACCTGCTCCTTGGTGGGGCACGGGTTCTCGGTGCGGCGGCGCTCGACCCTGCGTCGGGCCGCAGCGAGCGCGCGGCGCCGCTCGTTCTCGCGCGCGTCGTAGAGCGGCCGCCTCAGCGCGCCCCGCGCCCTGTCGATCCGCTGCGTCGACCAGCGCCGCACGTAGTCGAGGTACATGTAGTAGCCGGCGTCGCGGAAGAGCTCGAGGAACATGGTTTCCAGCGGCGCGAAGCCGTGCTCTCGCCAGCGCGCGGCCGAGCCCTCGGTCCATTCGCAGAGGTCGCCGAACTCCCTTGTCCGCCGCGCGCGGCGCTCGGCACGCAGCTCCGCCCTGCGCTCGAACAGCCGCTCGCGCTCTGCGAGGATCTTCTGCTCCAACGGCAGGTACTTCTTGAGCCACGCCCGGTGCTCCGCCTCCGCCTGCGCGGCCAGGCCGCCGACAGACCTCGCCGATGGCCGTTGCCGCGCCGCCGCTTTGGCGGAATCTGGCCTTTGCCGCGTTTTGGGTGGTGATTTTGCCTTTTTCGGGTTCATGGAAGGGTATGATACCACACCGCGGGACGAAAGGCAAGGATAAAGTGAGATTACGGTGCGGATGAAATCTTATGGAGGGCGAGGTGGTGGGAATGGCGGGGGATGGTGAGGGAGGGACGTATTATGGGAGGAACTGTGGTGTAACGAAGGGACTGTATTAGTGTTATGGGAGGGACTGTGGTGCAACGAAGGGACTGTATTATGGTATAATACACAAACATATGAGAATTCTTACTGGCATTCAGCCTTCCGGCAAGCTGCACTGGGGCAACTACTTCGGCGCGATGAAGTCCATGTTCGACCTTCAGGCGAAGGGCGAGGACATGTTCATGTTCATCGCGAACTTCCATGCCATGACCACCGTTCGCGACGGCGCCGCGCTCCGCGAGGCGACGCGCGAGGTGGCGCTCGACTACCTCGCCTGCGGGCTCGACCCGGCGAAGACCACCGTCTACCGCCAGAGCGACGTCCCCGAGGTGCAGGAGCTCGCGTGGTACCTCTCGTGCCTGACGCCGATGGGGCTCCTAGAGCGCTGCCACAGCTACAAGGACAAGATGGCGCACGGATTCGAGGCGACCCACGGGCTCTTCGCGTACCCGGTCCTGATGGCGGCCGACATCCTCATCATGAACGCGGACCTCGTGCCCGTCGGCAAGGACCAGAAGCAGCACCTCGAGGTGACGCGCGACCTCTGCCAGAAGTTCAACAACGCCTTCGGCGAGATCTTCAAGCTCCCCGACGCCTACATCCCCGACTCCGTCGCCACCATCCCCGGCACCGACGGCCAGAAGATGTCCAAGTCGTACCACAACACCATTGAGCTCTTCGACCCGTCCGCGAAGAAGAAGGTGATGGGCATCGTCACCGACTCGACGCCGATGGAGGATCCGAAGGAGCCGGAGGGCAACTCCATCTACGAGCTCTACAAGCTCTTCGCGACGCCGGAAGAGGTTGCCGAGATGGCTGCGGCGTTCCGCGCCGGCGGCTACGGCTACGGCAGCGCGAAGAAGGCGCTCCTCGCCGCCTACCACCGCCTCTTCGACCCGTTCGCCGCGCGCCGCGCCGAGCTCGCGAAGGACCCCGACGCGCTCGAGGACATCCTCCGCGAGGGCGCGAAGAAGGCCCGCGCCGCCGCCGCCGTGCAGATGGAGAAGGTCCGCGCGGCCGTCGGCCTCTGATGCTCCGGCGGCGATGCTCGACTTCCGCGGCATATCGGTCCACTACGGGCACCAGGACGTCCTGACGAACGTCACCTTCCGCGTCAACAAGGGCGACCGCGTCGGCGTGGTGGGCCCGAACGGCTCGGGCAAGTCGACGCTGTTCAAGATCGTCCTCGGCGAGATGTCCACCGACACCGGCGAGCTGGTGGTCGAGGGCAGCCCCCGCATCGGCTGGACGCGCCAGAGCCCCGAGCCGGACTCGCCGGAGGAGACGCTCCTCGAGTACTCGCTCCGCGGCATCCCCGGCCTCGCCGAGATGGAGGCCGAGATGCGCGAGCTCGAGGACGACCTCGCCGACCCCGCGAAGATGCGCCGCTACGGCGAGCTCCAGTCCTCGTTTGAGCACCTCGGCGGCTATGACATCGAGACCCGGGTGAAGATCGCCCTCGGCGGCCTTGGCTTCGCGACGGACGACTTCGCGCGCCCGTTCGCCTCCTTCTCCGGCGGCTGGCGGATGCGCGCCGAGCTCTCGCGCGTGCTCGCCTCGCGGCCTGACCTGCTGCTCCTCGACGAGCCGTCCAACTACCTCGACCTCCCCGCCGTCGACTGGCTGCAGAAGTTCCTCAAGGCGTACGACGGCACCTTGATGCTCATCTCCCACGACCGCTACCTCCTGCGGACGCTCACCAGCGTCATCGTCGAGGTCGACGCCGGCACCGCCACCCGCTACGAGGGCTCGCTCGACTACTACCTCGCTGAGCGGGACGTCCGCTACCAGCACCTCAAGGCCGCCAAGGAGAACCAGGACCACCGCCGCGAGCAGCTGCAGCGCTTCGTGGACCGCTTCCGCGCCCAGGCCACCAAGGCGGCGCAGGCCCAGAGCCGCCAGAAGCTGATCGACAAGATCGACGAGGAGCGCATCGTGCTGCCGAAGCGCTACACCAATTCCGGGCGACTGCGCCTCGCCGAGCCGCCGCCGAGTGGCGTGGAGATGTTCCGCTGCGAGAAGCTCGGCTTCGCCTACGAGCTGCCGAAGTTCGTCTTCCGCGGCGTCAGCTACAACGTCGCCCGCGGCGACAAGGTGGCGCTCATCGGCTACAACGGCCTCGGCAAGACGACGCTGATGCGCATCATGGCGGGCGTGAGGGAGCCGACCGAGGGCAAGGCGGTGCTCGGCCACAACGTCGTCCCCGGCTACCTGAGCCAGGAGTTCGCCGAGACGATCCCGCCGGACCTCTCCGTCTACCGCGTCGCCAAGAACGCCTGGGACGCGCGCGGCGGCGGCCCCGAGAAGGCCTTCCGCAACCAGCTTGGCGCCTTCGGGTTCGACGAGAACGACGTCGAGAAGCCGTCCGGCGTCCTCTCCGGCGGCGAGAAGATCCGCCTCGCGTTCCTCCGGCTCTTCATCTCGGCGCCGAACTTCCTGCTCCTCGACGAGCCGACCACCCACCTTGACCTCGACGGGCGCCGCCTCCTGCAGGACGCGCTCAAGAAGTACCGCGGCACGCTCTTCCTCGTCTCGCACGACATCGACTTCGTGCGCGAGGTGGCGACATCGGTCGTCGAGATAACCCGCGAGGGCGTGTTCCAGTACCCCGGCGGCTACGACTACTACTGCGAGAAGAAGGCCGAGCGCGAGGCGCGCGGAGCCGTCGCCACCGGGAAGGCCGCCGAGCCGCGTGCACAGAGGCCGGCCGGCGGCGAGGGCGGCGCGCGCCTCTCGCCGAAGGAGCTCCGCCGCCAGCGCGCGGCGGAACGGGCGAAGATCGCCCCGAAGGTGAAGGAGCTCAAGCGGCGGATGGAGGCGGCGGAGCGCAAGATCGACGAGCTCCAGCAGGCGCTCGACGAGGCGAGCGCGGAGCTCTTCAACCCCACCCCGACCACGGACTTCGCCGAGAAGAACCGCCAGGTGCGCACGCTCCAGTTCGAGATCGACCGCTACACTGCCGACTGGGAGGCGGCTGGCACCGAGCTCGAGCAGCTCGGCCGCGACGACGCGGCGGGGGAGGAGGGCACGACATGAAGACACGACAGTTCTGGTATCCGCTTCCGGAGCGGCTGATCGCCCAGCACCCCGCCGAACGGCGCGGCACCGAGCGGATGATGGTGCTGCACCGCGACACCGGGGTCATCGAGCACCGCCACATCGCGGACATCGTGGAGTACATGACGTCGGACGACCTCCTGGTCGTCAACGACACCAAGGTCTTCCCGGCGCGGCTCGTCGGCGAATGGCCCGACACCCACGGCGCGGTCGAGGTGCTGATGGTGAACGCCGCGCCAATGGACGCCGAGACGGACATCCCGGACATGGCGGCGGACTCCGGCTCGCTCCGGTGGAACTGCATGATCGGTTCGGGGCGGAAGTGCCGCGAGGGCCAGGTGGCGGAGTTCGGCCCCAAGGGCGAGCTGAAGGCGCGGCTTATCAAGCCGCTCCAGGGCATCGGCATGTGGAAGGTCGAGTTCGAGTGCGAGCGTCCGCTGATGGAGCTCCTGGACGAGTTCGGGCGCACCCCCGTGCCGCCCTACGTTAAGCGCGAGGGCACGCGCGAGGAGGAGCTCGAGGACCGCGAGCGCTACCAGACGATCTACGCGCGCGAGGTGGGGTCGGTCGCCGCGCCGACGGCCGGGCTCCACTTTACGCCGGAGATATTCGCCGCGCTCGAGGCGAAGGGGGTGCGGCGCGTCGCGGTGACGCTCCACGTCGGCCCCGGGACGTTCCGCCCGGTCAAGGCCGAGGACATCGAGGACCACCACATGGACTTCGAGGCGTTCACGGTGCCGCCGGAGACGGCGGCGGCGGTCAACGAGTGCCGCGCGCGCGGCGGGCGCATCTTCTGCGTCGGCTCCACCACGGTGCGCACGCTCGAGACGGTCGCGGCGGCGGTGGCGGCGGACGGCGGCGAGGGCGTGGTGGCGGCGGGGAGCGGCGCGAGCGACATCTTCATCCACCCGCCCTACCGGTTCCGCGCCTGCGACGCGATGCTGACCAACTTCCACCTGCCGCAGTCGACGCTGCTGATGATGGTCTCGGCGCTCGCCGGGCGCGAGCGGATCCTCTGCGCCTACGCGATGGCGGTCCGGGCGGGGTACATGTTTTTTTCCTATGGTGATTGCATGCTCATAGTCTGATTTGGTATAATCCACAATATGTCACTCTTTGTACCCAAAGACCGCCGCTCGCTTTTCCGCCAGTTTCTGACGGGAATGTACGACGCCGTAATCATCGCCGACCCCAACGGGCACATCCTCGACGTGAACCCGCGGGCGGTCGAGCACTTCGGCCGCGACCTCGACGAGGTCCTCGACCAGCCGGTCTCGACGCTCATCCCGGGGCTGCGTCCCGAGGTGGTGCAGCGCATCCGCCACGGCATCGAGGGCGACCACCGCGTGATGGTGAACGCCTACGGCGTGAACAAGGCCGGCGCCAAGTTCGCCTGCGAGGTGACGGTGTCGGTAATCGACCTCATGAACCCCGGCGACCTCGTCTTCACCGTGCGCAACATCGAGCGCCGGCGCGAGATCATGACTTCCTACAAGACGCGCTCGAACGCCTTCGAGCTTTCGCAGGCCGCGCTCTTCGCCTGCGACGCCGACGGCAGGATCCTCGAGGTCAATCAGGCGTTCCTCGACATGTTCGACCTCGCGGACGAGGAGGCGGCGAAGACGAAGTCGTTCTCCGACTTCATGAACGACGACCCGCTGCCCGAGAACTTCCGCAAGGCGCTCGCCGGCGAGCGCACGGTGACCGGCATCGTCGCCGAGGGCGACGACGGCTCCGAGGAGGAGGTCGAGGTGGTCCTGGCGCCCAACCAGGTCGCGCGCAAGGTCATCGGCGTGGTGGGGAGCCTGCTCAAGGCATGAGGGTCGGTCCCGGAGACCCCAGGCGGCTGCAGGACTTTCTCGCGGCGAAGCTGAAGCTTTCGCGCCGTGCGGCGAAGGACCTGGTGGACCGCCGCCTTGTCTGGGTCAACCGCAAGTGCGTCTGGATAGCAGGCTACGCGCTGAACGGCGGCGACGAGGTGGAGGCCGCGAAGGCGGTCCCCAAGGCGCCGGTCAAGTTCCACGTGCGCGTCCTGTGGTCCGACGCGAACTACCTCGTCTGCGACAAGCCGGCGGGCGTCCTCACCTGCGGCGACGAGCGGTCGGCGGAGGCGATCCTGCGCGCCCAGGAGTCGCTTCCCGGCCTCGCGGCGGTGCACCGGCTCGACCGCGACACCACCGGCTGCGTGCTTTTCGCGAAGACCGAGGCGGCGCGCGAGGCGGCGGTGGAGATGTTCAAGACGCGGCGGGTGTCCAAGACCTACCACGCGATCGGCGTGGGCGAGTTCAGGTACCAGCACCAGAAGATCGACGCTGAGCTGGACGGCGAGAGCGCCGTCTCCTACGTGACGCGCGAGATGCGGGGCGACGGCGCCTGCTTCCTCAGGGTGCGCATCGAGACCGGGCGCACCAACCAGATCCGCCGCCATCTCGCCTCGGTGCGCTGCCCGGTGGTGGGCGACCGGGTCTTCGGGCTCAAGCGCGCGCGCGACCCGCGCCTCATGCAGGTGCCGCGCCAGATGCTGCACGCTTCCACGCTTTCGCTGCCGAACCCGCTCGACCCGCACACCGAGATCAGCGTCCATTCGCCGCTGCCGGCCGACTTCCGCGCCGCGCTCGGGCTTTTCGGGATGGGAAGGGGCAAGGCGCCCAGGAGAACAAGGAAATCGAAGCCGGCCGCGTCCGGCGGAAAGGTAAAGGGGAGAAGATGAGAAGACTGGTGTTTGCCGCGGTGATCGCCGCGTGTGCGTCCATGGCGTCCGCCGAGTACGAGGCGAAGTGGGAGTCGCTCGACACGCGTCCGGTGCCGCAGTGGTGGCAGGACGCGAAGTTCGGCATCTTCATCCACTGGGGCCCCTACGCGGTTCCGGCGTACGCGCCGGTCGCCGAGAACGGCAAGTTCCACTGGGACGGCTATTCCGAGTGGTACCAGGGCTTTATGCTCAAGGGCAAGAAGCCGTTCCTCGACCATCACCGGGAACTCTACCACGACGCGCCCTACGGCAACTTCGCCGCGCAGTTCCGGGCGGAGAACTTCGACGCTAAGGCATGGGCGAAGCTCTTCCGCCGCGCCGGCGCGAAGTACGTGGTGCTCACCTCGAAGCACCACGACGGCTTCGCGCTGTGGCCGAGCCCCGAGTCGCCGTACTACAACGCGGTGGCGATGGGCCCCGGGCGCGACCTCGCCCGCGAGTACTGCGACGCGATGGCGGCGGAGGGGCTGAAGCGCGGCTTCTACTTCTCGATGCTCGAATACGCGAACCCGCTCTACCCCGCGAAGCGCGACGGCGCCGCCGGCGAAGGCGCGCTTTCGATCGGCGAGTGGAACCGCAGGGTGAACATGCCCCAGCTCAGGGAGCTCGCCGAGAAGTACCGCGCCGACATCATCTGGCCCGACGGCGAGTGGGACTACACCTCGGCCGAGCACGGCAGCGAGGCGTTCCTCGCCTGGCTCTACAACGAGTCGCCGGTGAAGGACACGGTGGTCGCGAACGACCGCTGGGGCAAGGACTGCCGCGGAAAGCACGGCGGCCACTACACCACCGAGTACCTGCTCGAGGGCGGCGACGCGTCCGGCGACTCGGCGGTGCATCCCTGGGAGGAGTGCCGCGGCATCGGCAGCTCGTTCGGCTACAACCGCTACGAGACGCCCGACCACTATATGAGCCGCGAGAAGTGCGTCGAGACGCTCGTCAACTGCGTCTCGCGCGGCGGCAACCTGCTCCTGAACGTGGGGCCGACGGCCGACGGACGCATCCCGGCGATCATGCAGGACCGCCTGCTTGCGATGGGCCGCTGGCTGGAGGTGAACGGCGAGGCGATCTACGCGACGGTGAAATGGGACGAGGCGCCGAAGGGCCTCAAGAGCGTCTACTTCACCCGCAAGGGCGGCGACCTCTATCTCATCTCCTTCCTCGCCGGCCGCGCGCCGCTGTCGGTGAAGACTGGCGCGGTGAAGTCGGTCACGGTTCTCGGCGCGCCGGCGGTCAAGGTGGAGTGGTCGGTGAAGGACGGCGTCCTTACCGTCGTCCCGCCTGCGTTCGCCGCCGGCGAGATGCCGTGCGAGTTCGCGCCAGTCCTGAAGATTTCGCGTTGAAAAGCTGCGGAAGGATTTCCGCCGACGCTCAGTCGCACGCGGCGTTTTTTGGTATAATACGCGCATGAGAACGGCAAAGATTGAACGCAGCACCAAGGAGACGAAGGTCTCCGTGGAGCTGAACCTTGATGGAACCGGAGCGGGCTCGATCGAGACTGGCATCGGGTTCTTCGACCACATGTTGGAGCTCTTGAAGAAGCATGCGCTCATCGACCTGACGGTCAAGGCGGAGGGCGACCTGAAGGTCGACTACCACCACACGGTCGAGGACGTGGGGCTCGTCTTCGGCAAGGCGCTCGACCAGGCGCTCGGCGACCGCGTCGGCCTCGTGCGCTACGGCTTCGCCTCGATTCCGATGGACGAGGCGCTCTGCGAGACTTCGCTTGATCTCGGCGGGCGTCCGTTCCTGGTGATGCAGTGTGCGATGAAGCACATGTTCGTGAAGGACTTCGAGGTTAAGCTGGTCGAGGAGTTCTTCCGCGCCGTCTCGGTCGAGGCGCGCGCCAACATTCATCTTCGCCAGATTTACGGCGACGAGGCCCACCACGTCTGCGAAGGACTGTTCAAGAGCTTCGCGCGCGCGCTCAGGGCGGCCAAGGCGATTGATCCGCTCGAAAAGGGCGTCCCGTCCTCAAAGGGCGTTATTTAGCCAGTAGACCCTATCCGTGGGCGCGCGCCCAGGCGCGGGGTGAGAGCCCGACGTGCCGTCTGAAGACGCGCACCAGATAGCTGGCGTCGGAGATCCCGCAGTCCGCGGCGATTTCGGCGAGGGACATCTTCGTCGTCTTCAGGAGCTTCTGGGCGTGCTTGACGCGCGCCGCGGCGATTTCCGCGCCGATGGTTGTCCCCTTGACCTGGTGGAACCTCAGCTCCGCCAGCCGACGCGAGACCCGCATGGCGCGGGCGACGGACGTCACCGTGATTCCCTGGGCGAAATTGCCGCGGATAAATTCCATGCCAGCCTGGACGATTGCCTCGGCAGAGTAGACCGGGCGCGTCGACGACCGCACGACCACGCCGCTGCCGCGGACGAGCGGCATGCGGTGTGCCGCCTTGCCCGGGCGCGACAGCAGCCGGTCGAGCTCCTTCGCGGCCTCGTATCCCTCTCGCTCGAAGTCCGGCTCGATGCTGGTGAGCGTCGGGTCGCTGTAGTTGCACAGGAGCGTGTCGTTGTCCACGCCGACCACGGCGACATCGGCTGGCACCTTCAGTCTGGCGCTCTTGCAGGCGCTGAGGACGTTCGAGGCGCAGCGGTCGTTCGCGCAGAAGACGGCGACTGGTTTGGGCTGTCCGGCCAGGGTGTCCAGCAGCCGCCTGAACGAATCGTTCGCCGGGTGCGGCAGCGCCGCGTATGCCGCGCCGCCATCGGCCACGAGTTTCCGGAAGCGGCGCTCGCGGATGGTCGACCACTCGGACATGTCGGGGTCGTGTACGTAGACATAGCCCTTGAATCGTCCGAGCTCCCTAAAGTGCGCTGCGGCGAGTCGGGCGATCTCCCCGTTGTCGATTTTCACGTCCGAGACAGGCGCGGAGAATCGCGGCAGCAGCTTCTTCTCGACGTCGAGCGTGACGACCGGAACGCGCTCGCGCGCTATGCTGGCGAACTCGCCGGCGTGCAGTCCGTCCACGATGTAGCCGGCGGCCGGAAGCGCGCTGCTGTCGAACGGCCTTACGACCGTCGTCCAGTTCGGCGCGCGCTCGTGGATGTAGCGAAAGATGCCGGAGAGCCGAAGCCTTCCGCTCCCGCCGGTGCAGGCAATCAGCAGCGATACCGTGAGGGGATATTTCGTCATGGCATGAATTATATCATAAACCAAAGACGCTGTTGCGAGAAAATCCAATTATTTTGTGCGCCATAGTCCAATGAAGGTATTGGTATAATATACAGCATGAAAACTTCAAAGACCTCTATGCTTGTGTTTGTGTGCGCAGTCGCCGCGCTCGCGGCGGTGGCGCAGGGCGCGGTGAGCGGCTACGTGCAGAACGGCCTCATCGCCCATTGGGACGCGATCGACAACGTCGGCACCGGCGTTCACGACGCGAGCGCGACGACCTGGAAGGATCTAACCGGTCTCCATGCCGACATGGTTTTCCCGAACGGCACCTTGATCGGCGAGAACTACTACGACATGAAGAAGGACGGCGTTTCGGGCGGCACCGGCGGCTACGTCACCAACATCGCTGACATAGCGACCGCCATAATTAACAAGGCCTGCACAATCGAGATCGTCTGCGACTTCCGCTCCCAGGTCGAGGACGGAACTATTTTCTGCTGCTATGAATCAACTGCTTCCAAGCGCCTCCTGTGGGTCCGGTCGAACGCAGGGGCGGCCGTGGGCGCGGACGGCTGCATCGGCGCGGTAAACTACATGGCTACGGATGGTCTTGCCAGTTCGGACCGCTGTTCCATTGGCAAGGGGGTCTTCAACGTCCCGCGCACCTACGCCTTCAGGTGCGATTCGTCGAAGTGCGGAATTTACAAGAACGGGATGAGCATCGGAGTGTCCACGCCAATACACGGGCTCACGGGCTGCGATACCGGCAAGGCGTGGGTCTGCATCGGCCGTCGGTATGCGGCGTCGTCGCCGAGCGCGGCAGTCGCCGATATGAAGATCCACGCCATCCGCATTTACAACCGCTTGCTTTCCGACGAGGAGCTTGCTGTCAACGCCTCGCTCGACGCGGCGCGCTTTTTCAGCGCCGACAACAAGTTGCACGACGCCTCCGAATACCAGCAGTCGGGGCTGATCGCCCACTGGGACGGCGTAGAGAACGTCGCTCGCGGCAAACACGATGACTCGGCGACGACGTGGACGGACCTGGAGGGAGGGAGGAAGTTCCGGTTCGACAACGGCGCGAACGTCGGCGAAACCTACTTCGACATGCGCCATGCCGACGGCAGCTCCGCCGGCGGATGCGCGACGAATGTCGCTCCGCTGGCGACGGCAATCGCCGGCAAGAACGCTACGATCGAGATCGTGTGCGATTTCAGCGCCCTGGTCAACGACGGCACGCTCGTCGCCTTCTGCGACGGCAACAACCGTCTCCTCTGGGTGCGTAGCCACAACAACGCACTGGAGGCGAAGGGGTGCGTGGCCGTGTTCGAGTATCTGCGATCAGGTTTTGTCAATGAAGGTCTCGTGAATATCGATCCTGCTTTTCTCCACAAGGTGCGCACCTACGAATTCGTCTGCTCCAATGACGCCTGCGGGGTGAGCAGGAACGGTGAATACCTGAGTTCGGTGCCGGTCGGTCCGATTCAGCCCGACGTCGACAACACCTGGCTTTCGATCGGGCGCAAATTGTCCACGACAGGGGTGTTGGCCTCCGATGCCGCCGTCAAGATATACGCAATTCGCGTCTACAACCGCCAGTTGTCAGTAGAAGAGCAGCGGGCAAACGCGATACTCGACCGCAAGCGCTTCGTTGAGAAGAAATACAGGCTGGGGTCCAGCGGCTTCATCTATATCGTGCGCTGACGCAGCCGCTGTGCGGCCCCGTCCGGTCGGCTTCGCCGTCTACTTGCTGTAAGCATATCTGGGACTGTCCCCGCGGCATATCGGGCTCTTCGAAGTTTTTAGTGGAAAACGCAATCAGATTGTGTTGATTTGAAACTCCGATGGTTGGGGCTCCTGCGGCCTTCGGCTGTCCCGCACCGTAGCTTCGCATCCCGCAACCCCGATCCAGTTCCGCGCATTTTTGCTCACACAGAGGCACGGAGGCGCAGAGGGTTTTACTGGGGGCTGTTCAGACAGGGTGAACCCCTTGCGGGGGGCCTGCCGAAAATAGTATAATATCGGTGCCTGATTTCTCGGTTGTGAGTGAAAGGACAACCAGCTATGAATACCTCTCGCATAAAAGTCATTGCCGCGAAAAAAATGTTTATGTGCGCGGTCGTGTTTACGGCGGCCGTTCTTGCCGTTCCGGCGCTGGCGGCGACCTACCAGGTCGAGACTGACAAGCCCGAAGGGGTCTACCGTTGCGGCGAGGCCGCGACCTTCACCGTGACCGTGCTCGACACGGCGAACCTACGGGACGGCGACGCGAAGCGGGAGGCGCGACTCGACAACTTCGGGACGCAACTCGTCGCGAAGGCGTCGTTCGACATGGCGAAGGGGGCGAAGTTCTCGATTTCGGGAACGCTCGAGCATCCGGGCTTCCTGCGGCTGACGCTTCCCGAGACGAAAGGCCACTCCGAGGTCGATGCGTTTGTCTTCAGCGTCGGCTTCGAGCCGGAGAAAATCCACAAGGGCAGTCCGTCTCCCGCCGACTTCGACGAGTTCTGGGCGGAGGCGCGGAAGAAGTTTGTCCGCGAAGTGCCGCTCGATCCGCGTATGGAGCGCGTGGCCGAGCGCTCGACCGACGAGTTCGACTTCTACCGCACCTCGTTTGCCACGTTCGGCCGCCGTATCTACGGTTTCCTCTCGGTGCCGAAGGACAAGGCGAAGGCGCCGTTCCCCGTTCGCATCGGCGTCAACGCCGCCGGCTTCGGCGACTGGACGAACAACATGCAGGGCAGCCCCGACGCGATCTGCGCGCAGTTCGCCGTCTACGACTGGCCGATGGACTGGAAGTGGCGGGAGAGCGGGCTGGAGCGCAAGTATGACGCGTTGAACGACGAATGCAATGCGAAGTATTCCTGCGACCGGTACTGTGTGGCCGGCATCACGGAGTCACGTGAGGCGTACTTCTTCTATCCCGTTCTCCTGGGCATCGACCGCGCAGTCGACTGGATCGCGGCGTCTTTCCCGGTGGACGCGTCCAGCTTTTCCTACCAGGGCACTTCGCAGGGCGGCGGATTTGGCTTCTACCTCTGCGGCCTCAGCCGCCGTTTCACCCGCGCGGCGTTCTACGTCCCGGCGATCACCGACACCATGGGTTATCTCGCCGGCCGCCGGAGCGGCTGGCCGTATATCGTCGAGGGCAACTCGTCCACGCCGGAGCGCCGCGCCGCGGCGGAGCGGTGGGCACCCTACTTTGACGGCGCGAACTTCGCCTCGCGCATCGAGTGTCCGGTCAGGGTTGCCGTCGGATTTTCCGACAGTGTCTGCCCGCCGTGCGCCGTTTACGCCGCGTACAACGAGATCAAGGTGGCGGACAAGGCCATCGTCCACGGCATCGGCATGACGCACGATTGCTTCAGAAGGTTCTACGACGAGCTTGGCCGTTGGGCCACGCAGCGCGTCGCGGCGTCGGCCGAGTTGCCGCCGGAGGTCAAGGTTGGAGACGCGGCGCTGCGCGTCGAGGCGGCGCGCTGCTCGGCGATGCCGGTCAACATCCGCTGGCCCGGCCACCAGCGCGAGCTGGACCAGACGGAAATCTGCTCCTTCGCGCGGTTCGACTTCAGGGGCGCGGCGGAAGTGCGCGTGACGCCGCGCCGCGCTTTCACGAACGTCGTGGTGCGACCGGTTTCCGCGAAGGTCGCCGTGCGGCGCGAAGGCGACTCAGTGCGCTTCACCATCACGAAGGCGGGCGCGTATTCGGTCGAGTTCGACGGTCGCCACCGGAACCTTATGCTCTTCGCCGATCCGCCACATGACTGGTCGGATGTAGACCGCTCCGCGGCGAAAGTGCGCTACTTCGGACCCGGTGAGCACGATGCAGGGCTCATCACGCTCAAGGCGGGCGAGACGCTCTTCATCGACGAGGGTGCGGTCGTCTACGGGCGAGTGTTCGCGAAGGACGCGCCGGGGATACGCATCTGCGGAAAGGGCATCCTCGATTCGAGCCGCGTCCGTGCCGTGCCGCGCGCCATCGATCCCGCGCTCGCTGAGGAACAGCGCCGGAAGGGCTGGGCGATTACCAACGTGAAGCGCCATGACGCGGTTCGCCTCGAGTTCTGCGACGACGTGCGCATCGAGGGCATTACGATCCGCGACTCCCCGCTCTACACCATCCGCCCGATCTGCTGCGACAACCTGCTCGTCGACAACGTCAAGATCGTCGGCAACTGGCGCTACAACTCGGACGGCATCGACATGCACAACTGCCGCAAGGTGCGCATCCGCGACTCGTTCCTCCGCACCTTCGACGACTCGATCTGCGTGAAGGGGTTCGACTACATCCTGCCCGAGTCGGAAATGATGCACAACGGCGTCCTTCACGACGTGTTCGAGGATGTCGTCGTCGAGCGCTGCACGATCTGGAACGACTGGGGCCGTGCGCTCGAGATCGGCGCGGAGACGCGTGCGCGGGAGATCCGGAACGTGGTCTTCCGCGACTGCGACGTGATTGCGCTGCACGAGGCTCCCTTGGATGTGCAGAACTGCGATCAGGCCTATGTCCACGACATCGTCTACGAGAACATCCGCATTGAATACGACCCCGACGCGACCTGGACCGTCTATTCCGCCTCGGCGAAGGACTTCGATCCCAAGAACCGCCGCACTCCGCAGGTCTTTGCCGCTGTCGTCATCTGGTTCATCGACGAGTACTCCAAGCCCGGCGCCGAGAACCGCGGACAGGTGAGCGACGTCGTCTTCCGCGACATCGACATCTTCGCGCCGACGATGCCGTCCTGCCGTATCAAGGACTTTGACGAGGACCACCGCGTCGAGCGCGTCGGCTTCGAGCGCATCCGTCTCAACGGCAAGGACGTCACCGCCGAGTGCCGGCGGTAACCTGTAATAGCACACAGCGATGCTGGGCTGAGTCATCCCCAAAGTAGCCGTAGGAGCGCCACTTTAGAGGGGAATTATGATATAATACGCCTATCAAAAGGAGACTGGATATTATGGCATTGGCAAAATCGTCTGGTTCTGAGCCGCATGGGGGGATGAATCGCCGCGAATTTATCGTCGGCGCGGTTGCTGGCGCCGCGGCTGGTGCTGCGCCTGCGGCAGCTGCGCCTGCGCAGGACGGGCGCATCCTCTTCGGCGCGTGCCGCGATTCCGTCGCTGACGTCACGGTGATGCGCGATCTCGGCTACGACTTCTGGGAGTGGAGCGCCGGCGCGGCGTTCGACCCGTCGAAGGACGACGCGTGGTGGCAGACCCAGAAGGAGGAGATTGCGAAGCGTCCGCTGCCTTTGAGGAGCTGCAACGGCTTCATCCCCGGTTCGTTCCGGCTCACCGGGCCGAAGGCAGACCACGGCCCTGCGCTCGACTACGCCGAGAAGATTCTCCGCCGTGCGGACGAGATTGGCGTCAAGACGGTCGTCTTCGGCTCCGGCGGCGCGCGCAACGTGCCCGGCGACTTCACGCAGGGCAAGCCGCCGAACCTCGAGGCCGGCACGCGCCAGTACGCCGACTTCTGCCGCGCGCTGGTGAAGCGCGTCGCCGACCTCAAGACCGTGCAGGTGGTGATCGAGCCGCTGCGTCCCAACGAGTCGAACATCCTGAACTACGTCTTCCAGGGGCTCGCAATCTGCCGCGACGTCGCCTCGCCGCGCCTCGCGCAGCTGGCGGACATCTTCCACATGATGATGGGCGGCGACCCGGCGTCGGCGATCGTCGAGGCGGGCCCGCTGCTCGCCCACTGCCATGTCGCGGACTACGAGACGCGCCAGTTCCCCGGCTTCGACCCTGCCGTGACCGACCGGCTGCGTCCATATTTCGCCGCGCTTAAGTCCATCGGCTACGCCGGCGGCGTGAGCTGCGAGTGCAGCTGGGGCGACTGGACGGACTTCGCCAGGGACGCCGCCACGGCTTTGAAAACAATGAAAGGACTCCTCTGATGGAAAAGATCGACCGTCGTGAATTCTGCAAGGGCGCCGCGGGCCTCGCGGGCATAATCGCCGCCGGCTACGGGCCGTCGCTCTACGCCGCGGGCGCGAACGCCAAGGTGCGCGTCGCCTGCGTGGGCTACTCTGACCGCTTCCGCCAGTCGCTCCTGCCGTGCTTCCTGCACCACAACCAGGAGCTTGGCTTCGACATGGTGGCCGTGGCCGACCTCTGGAAGAAGCGCCTCTTCGAGGACGCCAAGCCGGGGATCGAGAAGGCGATCGGCCACGAGGTGGAGGCGTTCGGCAGCGACGTCGCGCTCTACGAGGCGAAGGACCGGCTCGGGCTCGACGCGGTGATCATCTCCACCGCCGACTTCCAGCACGCCCAGCACGCGGTCCACGCGGTCGAGGCCGGCTGCGACGTCTACTGCGAGAAGCCGATTGCCGAGGACATGTACTCGGCGAACATGCTCCTGGACGCGGTGAACTCTAAGCGCGCGCTCGGCGCGATGAAGCCCGGCGCGGTGCTGCAGGTCGGCTCCCAGCGTCGTTCCGGCAGGAAGTACCAGGCCGCGAAGGAGTTCCTCAACTCCGGCAAGTTCGGTGACGTCAGCTACGTGCACCTCACCTGGAACGTCAACCAGCCGCGGCGCTGGCGGCGGGACGAGAAGCTGATCGCCTCGCTCAAGCAGGAGGACGTGGACTGGAACCTGTGGCTCCTCGACCGCGATCCGAAGTCTTATCCGTTCGACCCTCGCAAGTACCTCGAGTTCAGGCTCTTCTGGCCGTTCTCGTCCGGCATCCCCGGCCAGTGGATGTGCCACCAGATCGACACCGTAGCGTGGTTCCTCGGCCAGCCGTACCCGAAGACCGCGGTCTCGTCGGGCGGGCTGTACCAGTGGGTCGACGGCCGCCAGAGCTACGACACCTTCACCACGCTGATGGAATACGGCGAGTCGGGCGTGAAGGGCAAGGGCTTCCAGGTGATGTTCCAGTCCCACCAGACCAACTGCGCGGGCGGCTCCAACCCCAACGGCGAGTCGCCGACGGAGAAGTACTTCGGTCCCTCCGGCTGCCTCGACCTCGGGTCCGGCTGCGTGACCAACGAGGGCGTTGAGGGCGCCCAGCCCGTCAGCGAGCCGCTGCCGGCGCCTCAGGAGCAGGTGGTGACGTCCGCCAACACCGGCGGCGACGCGCTCACCTCGGCGCACATGCGCAACTGGATGGAGTGCGTGCTGCAGCGCAAGGACCCGGCGGCGCCGGTCGAGGCCGGTTACAGCCACTCGATCGCGCTCATCATGTCCAACGCCGCGCTCCGCACCGGCATGCGGGCGACGTTCGACGAGAAGTCGCGCCAGGTGCTTGCCGGCGGCAAGCCGTGGGTCGGCTACGACTCCACCGCCGGCGGCAACTGGTGGTTCACCAACCTGTTCTGAAGCCAGTGACTATACTTCCGGCGATCGACCTCAAGGGAGGCAGGTGCGTGCGGCTCAGGCAGGGCCGCGCGGACGACGTGACCGTCTACGGCGACGACCCTGCGGCGCAGGCGCGCGACTGGCGCGAGCAGGGCGGGCGCGAACTGCACGTCGTGGACCTCGACGGCGCCTTCGCGGGCGAGCCGCGGCACGCCGAGGTCATCGCGAAGGTAATCGAGGCGTTCGGCGGCCCGGTGGAGGTCGGCGGCGGCATCCGCTCGATGGACTCGCTGCGCGCCGTCCTGGAGGCCGGGGCCGCGCGCGCGATCATCGGGTCGTCGGCGCTTGAGGACCCTGCGTTCCTCTCGGACGCGCTGGAGCTCTACGGCGACAGGATCGCCGTGGGCATCGACGCGCGCGACGGCTTTGTGCAGACCAGGGGCTGGGTGGAGACGACGAAGGTGAAGGCGACAGAGCTCGCCGTGGCGGTGGCGAAGGCGGGGGTGAAGTCCATCATCTACACTGACACCGCCACCGACGGCATGCTGGGTGGCCCCAACCTCACCCAAATGGCGGCCATCTGCGACGCCGCGCCGGGCTGCGCGGTCACGGCATCGGGCGGGGTGAGCTCGCCCTACGACGTCAAGAACCTCATGGCGCTCGGCCGCGCGAACCTCGTCGCGGCGATCGTGGGCAAAGCGCTCTACGACGGACGCACGACACTAAGGGAGCTTAACCTCGCCGGGATCTGAGCCCGGCGGACAAGGACTATCCAGGAGGAAGCGATGAAAAGCGAGAGGAAGGCGGTCTACCCCGGCACGTTCGACCCGATGACGCTCGGGCACTTCGACCTCATCCAGCGCGCGGCCAAGCTCTACGACCGGCTGGTCGTGGCGGTCGCGGCGACGAGCAAGAAGCAGGGCGCGCTCTTCGACGCCAGGACGCGCATGGCGATGATCCGCGAGGACGTCCGCCGCGCCGGGCTCGCGAACGTGGAGGTGAAGCTCCTCGACTGCCTGCTCGTCGACTTCTGCCGCCGCGAGAAGGTGAAGGTGGTGATCCGCGGCGTGCGCGTCTACAGCGACTTTGAGTACGAGTTCCAGATGGCGCTCACCAACCGGCGGATGGCGCCGGAGATCGAGACGATGTTCATGATGCCGAGCGAGAGCCTCGCCTACGTGACCGCCTCCACCGTGCGCGAGATCGCCAGCTACGGCGGCGACACCGCGCCGTTCGTCACCGAAGCCGTGCAGAAGCGCCTGAAGCGCGCCCGCCTCGGCTGATGGCTGACGCCGCCGCAGGGGAAGCCGCCGGCAAGGAGACGGTCGAGGGGACGATCAAGAGCGTCGTCTTCCACAACGAAGAGAACGGCTACACGGTGCTCCACGTCGAGCTGCCGAGCGACTTCGAGCTCGCCCGGCCGCCCGAGATAACCGTCGTCGGCCGCGCCCAGGCGGTGTGGGAGGGCGAGGACGTGAAGGCGGTCGGCTCGTGGGTGGAGGACAAGGTCCATGGCCGCCAGTTCAAGGCCGACGAGCTCGTCTGCGTCGCCCCGCGCTCGCTCAAGGGGGTGGAGCGCTACCTCGCCTCCGGGCTCATCAAGGGCATCGGGCCTGTCCTCGCGCACCGCATCGTCGAGACCTTCGGCGAGGAGACGATGCACGTTCTGCAGCACCAGTCCGCGCGCCTCGCCGAAGTGCCGAAGCTCGGCCGCGCGAAGATCGCGCAGATCCGCGCGAGCTGGCACGAGAACGAGACCATGCGCGAGAACATGATCTTCGGCCAGACCTACGGCATCTCGGTGACGAAGATGACGAAGATCGTGCGCCGGTACGGGCCGGACGCTGTCGCCATCGTCAAGGCCGACCCCTACCGCCTCTGCCGCGACATCTGGGGAATCGGATTCGCCACCGCCGACAAGATCGCGCTCTCGGTCGGCATCGACCCCAACTCGCCGCTGCGCGCCCGCGCATCGATCTCCTTCACGCTTGAGACCGAGGCGGAGGCTGGCGGCCACTGCTGGACCTACGAGAACGACCTCATCCTGCACGCGCACGAGCTCACCGGCATCCCGCCCGAGACGCTCGCCGCCGCCCTTGCCGACGAGGCGGAGGCGGGCAGGGTGGTCTGCGAGAGCGGCGAGCCGAGGCGGGTCTTCCTGCGCACGCTCCACCGCGCCGAGTGCGAGGTGGCGGCGCGCGCGCGGGCGATCCTCGCCTCTCCGCGGTTCTTCCCCGCCTTCGACGCGGAGAAGGCGATCGCCTGGTGGCAGTCGAAGAGCGGCTTCGACCTCGCCGAGCGCCAGCACCTCGCGCTCGGTCGCTCGCTCGCGTCCAAGTTCTCGATCATCACCGGCGGCCCCGGCGTCGGCAAGACCACCATCATCCGCGCGCTCGTCGACATCTACCGGGCGAAGCGGCTGAAGGTGGTGCTCGCCGCGCCCACCGGACGTGCCGCCAAGCGGATGACCGAGTCGGTCGGCGCCGCGGCGGTCACCATCCACCGGCTGCTCAAGTGGAACCCGGTCACCAACCGCTTCACCTACAACGCGGAAGAGCGCCTGGAAGGGGACGTCTTCGTGTTCGACGAGACCTCGATGATCGACGTGCGCCTCGCCGCCGACCTCTTCGCCGCGCTGCCGGACGGCGCCGCGGTCGTCTGGGTGGGCGACACCGACCAGTTGCCGTCGGTCGGCCCCGGCTCGGTGCTCGGCGACTTCATCCGCTCCGGCGCCGTGCCCTCGACCAAGCTCGAGCTCATCTTCCGCCAGGACAAGGCGGGGCTCATCGTCGCCAACGCCCACCACGTCAACGCCGGCGAGCCGCTCGAGGTGCGGCAGGGCGACACCGACTTCTACTTCATGCGCTGCGAGGACCCGGCCCTCTGCGTGAAGCGGGCGATCGAGCTGATGACCGACCGCATCCCGCGCAAGTTCGGCCTCGACCCGCTCCAGGACGTGCAGGTGCTGGTGCCGATGCGCCGCAACACCCTCGGCGCGGACAACCTCAACTTCGAGATCCAGCGCGCGCTCAACCCGACCGGCGACGCGGTCGTGCGCGGCGGCTCGTCCTTCCGCGCCGGCGACCGGGTGATGCAGCTGCGGAACAACTACGACAAGGAGGTCTTCAACGGCGACATCGGCTTCGTGAAGCGGGTCGATCCGGCGGAGCGCTCGATGGTGGTGGTGTTCGACGGCCGTCCGGTCGAGTACGGCCCCGGCGACCTCGACGAGCTCGTCCTCGCCTACGCCACCACCATCCACAAGTCGCAGGGCAGCGAGTACCCGGCGGTGATCGTGATCGTCCACACCCAGCACTACGTGATGCTGCAGCGGAACCTCCTCTACACCGCCATCACCCGCGGCCGCCGGCTGGTGATGCTGATGGGCGTTCCCTACGCCGTCGACCGCGCGATCGCCACCAACACCGTGCGCGAGCGCCGGACCGCGCTCGCCGAACGCATCCGCGCATGATCCTCGCTCCGCTGAGAGGCGTAACCCTGAGGTGCTTCCGCGAGGTCTTCGCGGACGCCATCCGCTCTGCCGGCTTCACCGAGGCGGTGACGCCGTTCGTCTCCGCCATGCCCGGCGTCGACCCGCTCGCCGGCCGCGAGCTTGCCGGCGGCGCCGCGGAGGGCTCTCTCATGGTGACGCCGCAGTTCATCGGCAAGGACCCGGAGTCGCTCCGCCGCTGCCTCCGGCGCGTGCGCGAGGCGGGCTTCGCCACCGCCGACCTCAACTGCGGCTGCCCGTTCCCGATGGTGCGCCGCAAGGGGCGTGGCAGTGGCATCCTGCGCACGCCCGACGTCCTGCGGCGGATGCTGGAGGTCGGCTGCGAGGAGATGGGCGAAGGGCGGTTCTCGGTCAAGGCGCGGCTCGGTGTCGACGCGCCGGATGAGCTGGAGCGGCTCATGCCGATCCTCAACGAGTTTCCGCTCCGGCGTCTCGCGGTACACGCGCGCACGGCGCGGCAGATGTATGCGGGCGAGTGCGACTGGCGAGCGTTCGAGCGGGTCGCGTCCGCGGCGAAGATGCCGATTGTCGCCAACGGCGACCTGCCGGTCGCGCCTGTCGACGCCGCCGGACGCGAGGCGATGGTCGGGCGCGCGTTCATCCGCTCGCTTGGCGAGCGCGAGGATGTCGGCGAGCTGCTCGCGCGCTATGCGGAGGCGTCGCGGCGAGAGCTGTCCGGCGACCGCGCCGTCCTCGGGCGCCTGAAGGAGCTCGTCGCCTACTGGCGTCCGCTGCCCGCCTGGTCGCGCCGCTGGAACGTCGTCAAGATCTGCCGCTCGCTG
>JAEIGA010004631.1_pt1 | contig 21247 bp, 36 predicted proteins | sample 9270691 | NCBI WGS metagenome assembly JAEIGA01 (sample SAMN17057246, study PRJNA624740) | gut metagenome | biome: biome; isolation source: fecal sample | host: Bos grunniens | place: China: Xizang | collected 2019 | reverse complement strand
TTAATGAGTTCGGCGAAGAAAGTGAAGAAGGCGAGAAAAAGGTCAAAGATATGGGCGATGCCGCAGAGAACTCCGGTGGAAAACTGGAGGGTTTGAAAAAAGCCGGCGGCGTTGCTGTTAAGGCTGTTGCTGCCGTTGGCGCTGCTTGTGTCGCTGCCGTTGGTGCGTTCCTCGGTCTTGCTGAGGGCACTCGGGAAGGCAGAACCGAAATGGCGAAGCTCGACACCGCTTTCCAAACGGCGGGTCTGTCTGCACAAAATGCAGAAAAGACCTTTACTGATTTGTATGGAATCCTCGGTGACGAGGGTGCGGCTGTCGAAGCGGGTCAGCAGCTTGCAAAAATCTCAAAGGACGAGAAAGACCTTGCCGCCAACACTCGTATTCTTACGGGCGTTTTTGCGGAGTACGGCAATTCCATCCCGCTGGAAGGTCTCGCCGAGGGCATCGCAGCCAGTTCCAAGATGTCCTCTGTGCAGGGCGTTCTCGCCGACGCACTCGAATGGCAGGGCGTAAATCTTGATGACTTCAACAAGAAGCTCGGGAAGTTAAAGACCGAAGAAGAGCGGTCTGCGTTAATTCAGCAGACCTTGACCGACCTTTACGGTGAAAGTGCAGACGCATACCGGGAAAACAATGCGGAAATCATTGCAGCGCAAGAGGCGCAGGCAAACCTTAACAACGCATTGAACGAGTTGGGCGCAATCGCAGAACCGATTATGACCACCCTGAAAAACCTCGCCGCTGATTTGCTGACTACGATTACCCCGTTTGTCAGCCTTATTGGTGAGGGATTGTCGAGGGCTTTGAACGGCACGGCTGGAGCGGCTCACAGCATGGCAGCCGGTTTGAGCGGCATCCTCGATGCGGCTTTGACAATGCTGAGCGATGCCCTACCTTTCGTGTTAGATACGGTTATTGCCATCGTGCCAAAACTGTTGGAATCGCTTATGGCGCAGGCACCGGTGATTTTATCCTCGTTGCTCGGCATGGTTGAGAAAATCGTGAGCGACCTTTTGCCGGTTTTGTTGGGACAGTTACCGTCGATTTTGACCACGCTGAGTCAGATGGTAATCATGGCGGTAAATTCTGTAAGCACCATGTTGCCGACCATCGTACAATCTGTGATGGAGGTCTTGCCGTTGCTGATAAATTCGCTTTTATCGGCAATTCCTCAGCTTTTGCAAGCCGCTGTCACATTGCTGATGGCTTTGGTCGATGCTATCCCGGTCATAATTCAGCAGCTGTTAGTGGCGCTGCCGTCTGTCATTCAAACTTTGATTTCGGCGCTGATTTCGTCCATCCCAATTTTGCTCGATGCTGCGATTCAGTTGCTGATGTCGGTGGTCGATGCTATCCCGGTCATCCTCGATGCGCTCATCGTCGCCCTGCCGACTATCATCGATGCGCTTATTAACGGATTGCTCGATGCCCTGCCGCTTTTGCTCGATGCGGCGGTGACTTTGCTTTTTGCCATCATCGATGCCATCCCGGTCATCATCGAATCTCTGTATTCCCGTATGCCGCAGATTATCGAGGCTATTTTGCTGAGTTTGAAAAAGGCTATTCCGAAAATTTTCAGCACCGCAAAACAGATGTTTACCAAAATCACTGATGCGGTCGGCGATTTGGTGAAGCAACTGCCCTCGAAAATGGGACAGATTATCACTTCCATCGTGAACGGTCTGAAAGAGGGTATTGCGAAAGTCAAGACTATCGGCAGCGATATCGTCAAAGGATTGTGGGACGGCATCAAAGATATGGTCGGCTGGATTGGCGAGAAAATCAAAGGCTTTGGCAAAGGTATCCTGGACGGTCTTAAATCGTTCTTCAAAATCAAGAGTCCGTCTCGTTTGATGGCGGATGTTGTCGGTAAGAACCTCGCTCTCGGTATTGGACAAGGCTTCACCGATAATATTGGAGAGGTCAACAAGGACATTCAGAGCGCCTTTAATATCAAGCCTGTTCCTGTCCAGTTTTCCGCTAATGGAGTCGCAGGTGGACTTGCAAGTGGTTCTCCTGGCGGCGTAGTGGTAAACCAGTACAACACCTATTCTCAGGCACATAGCCGCTATGAGATTTGGCAGAGCCAAAACAATACGGCGGCAGCTGTAAAATTAGCCTTGATGGGAGGTTAATATGTTTACACTCGATTTTATTTCTGCAAGGGGCAATCTTTTGCCCCTTGTCAATAATGAGTATTTTCATCTTTCCGGTTGCGATGGCTTAACCCGGACGAATGTTTCTCTCTCCACATCTTCGGTGCCGTCAATGGATGGTGACAATGTAAACAACATCCAGGCACAGCCGAGGTCGATTGTCATTTATTTGGAGGCACGACAGAGCAAGAATGTGGAAGAGGTCAAGCGGTATGTGACCTCGTTTGTGAAGCCGAAACTTCCCGGCACTTTGCGCTGGAATCAGAACGGCAGAGAAATCGAAATCACCGGCATTGTGCAGGCGCTGGAGATGCCCCGCTTCTCGAAGAAATGCGTGATGCAGATTACCCTTTATTGCTCCGAGCCGTATTGGGCAGACCTCGACTACCTTATCACGGAACTGAGCAACATCGTCGGGATGCACTATTTCCCGCTTGATATTGGTGGCTTGGCGTTCCCCGTTGAGGGCGTTCCATTTGGCGTGTATGAGCGTAACCATATCAAGAGCTACACCAACGAGGGCGATGTGGCATCCGGTATGCTTATCACCATAACGGCTATGACCGTGGCAACGAACCCGGTGCTGCGCAATCTTGCTACGGGTCAATTCATCGGCATCAATGACAAATTGGTTGCCGGTGATGAGGTTATTATTTCCACCTACAAGGGGAGAAAGACCATCACCAAAAATGGCGTGAATATCTTCGACAAAATCATGCCCGGTTCCACTTTCTTGCAGCTGGAGGTCGGCGGCAACGAGTTCATGATTGACAGCGATGATGAAGAAATTGCTAATATGTACTTCACTTTGACATATAAGCGACTATATGTGTAAAGGGGTGGACCGAGTGATTGAGTATGTCGAAATCCGAAACGCAAGCCGAGAGCTTATCGGTATCGTAGATAATGCGGAGTCTATTATTTGGGAGTCTGCTTATTATGGAACCGGGCGCTTTGAAGTCTATGTGCGAGTGACACCGCAGACGGTGGCGATGCTTGTGGACGGCAACTATGTCACGCGCCCGAATGATAGGCATATCGGTGTTATTGAAAACCTTCATGTCACATGGTCGCCGCAGTCCGGTCGAATGATTGCGGCATCCGGGCGCTTTGCAAAATCCTTGCTTGACCGTCGGCTGATTTATAATTATAAGAACTACAGCATCACGCCTACTGTTTCGAGCGGACTTGTGGAAGTCGCAGTACGAAAGCTGGTATATGATAACATCATCGCAAGCGCAGACAGCTTGCGGAATGTGCCTTTTATTCAGCTCGGTGCGTTGCAGAACATCGCTGCGAAAATTCTTGAGGAGGACGGAAACCCCGGACGGATACAGACAAGCTACGCCGGTCTTTTGGAATACACCGACAGCCTGCTGCAAGAGTATTCCATCGGTGCATATATGGGTTTCGATAGAAGCAGTAAGAATCTTCTGTACAATGTCTTTGAGGGCAAGGACCGAAGCATAGGAAATACCGCCGGGAACGCTCCGTTGATATTCTCACAGGACTTTGATAATCTGCTTTCCACCGACTATAAGTATCAATCTGCCGCCCTTAAAACTACCGCTTTGATAGGCGGTGCGGGTGAGGGAACAGAAAGGTTCTGCACCACGATTGGACACTACGCATCCGGGTTATCACGCCGGGAGGTCTTTGTGGATGCAAGTTCGCAGAGCAGAACATACAAAGAAGAAACGACCAACGAAGCCGGAGAAGTTGTCGAGGTCGAAAAAACCTATACCGATGCGGAATACGCCGCCTTGCTAAAGGCTCACGGTCAGCAGAACATGGCAGAGATGCAGATTGTGCAGACCTTTGACGGCGAAGTGGATGTGATGAACAGCGGCAAGGAGTTCGGTACTGATTTTTGGATTGGTGATATTGTCACGATTCAAGATGTGCAGCTGTCCGCATATATAAACACACGAATTTTGACGGCAACCGAAGTCCAGGACGGAAATGGATATAAGTTGGCGATTTCTTATGGAGCATAAGGGGGAGAAAAAATGCTTAGAAGCGGCTTTTTTAATTCGTTCCTGGTCAATGGAGAATATGACCGGAAATACAATGCAGATGACTACTCTGCCAATATGGGAGCGCTCATCCGAAGCGGTGTCCTGAGGGATGCTAACAACGGATTTAGGGTAACGGCATCCGGGCTTGTGCTGTCTGTATCTCCCGGCAGAGCATGGATTGAGGGTAGATGGGCGCATCTTGACACCACCTATACCTTCCCGGCAATCGTGCCGCCCGTTGGAAGTCTGTACCGCATTGACAGCGTGTCTTTGCAGCTCGACACGAGCATGAATGCACGGCAGATTTCCTTCGTCTATAAAACAGGCACACCGGCAACCTCTCCCGCTGCCCCTCCGGTAGTGAGAGATGGTACCATTTATGAAATTTGCCTTGCCCGGATTTGGGTTAATCCGAATGCTACCTCTTTAGCTGTTACGGATTGCCGTCCGGTGGAGAATCTGTGCGGCTGGGTCACAACCCCTGTCGGCTATGATGACTACTTTGCCAACCTCGATGCAGAGTTCAACGAGTGGTTCAAGGAGAAGCGGAACACCCTTGCTGCAACTACCCTTTACAAGCAGTATATGTGGCGGACGGTCTTGACCTCTGCAAGCACTTCGGTCACTTTCAACATTCCGCAGTATGACAGCACCGGCGTTGACATTATCCAGGTATTCGTCAACGGCTTGCTGGAAGTCGAGGGCGTGGACTATACCCTTTCCGGTAGTGTTATCAAATTCGGCACCGGAGGCGGTGGCACCGGAACGAAGGTCGCAGGCACGGAAATCGTGGTCTTCTGCTATAAGTCCATCGACGGCACTGGTCTCGGCTCTATGGTTGATGCGGTCACCGAACTGCAGAACAAGGTGGCGGCGCTGAACGATTATACGGAGTACAACTACATCTGCACCGGTGAAGCCGATAATGTGAAGCTGTCGCAGATTGCCCAGGATTTCCTTGCAGGCGGCAGCGATAGCAAGATTATGACCATCCGGGTCTATGGCACTATGGGTATCACCGCCGCTTACGCAGGCTCCGGAACATCGACCTCGCCTTATAAGTGGTTCCAGTTCGGTCAGGACGATTGGACATCCCGCCGGGTGATTGTGGATTTCTGCAACACCAACCATGTCTATATCGCTTGCCCTGCAGCCTCAAACAATGTCCTGTTCTACGGCGACAATGTGGAGGTGAAAAATGCCCGGTTCACGATTTCCGCAGAGGGCGGCTTCGTGGTCGGCTTCAATTCTGAGGGCGGCAAGGTCTACGCAGAAAAGTGCTGGTTCACTATGACCGGCAGTTCCTATTCCTACCTTGCACAGACCGGCACATTCACGGATTGTTATTGCGATGTGCGGAACACCGCCGGTTATTCCTGCGTATTCCGTCCGAGCAATTATGGATGGCTCCGCATCCGTGGCGGCGAGTATCGGGCATATAGTGTGAGCGGTTTCGTGTCTGCTCCGATTTATGTGATTGCGGGACAGTCCAACACCATTGTCCTTGCTGATGGCTGCAGTTTCCCCAAACGGGATGTGAGCGGTTATGTCCAAACCTACGGCATCAATGATGTGTCCAGCAATGGTTTGTCAAAGTACCGGGACATCGTTACCACCCTGACCAATAGCGCACCTACGCAGGTGCTTGAGGTTATCGTAAGGGATAAATTCGACCAAGTATAAAAAAGGCGGGGGCTTAATGCCTCCGCTTTATTTTATTGCCACGAATTTGGTTAATTCAAATAATGGGCTCCCACTATATGAATTATCCAAACTTTTGGACATAGGTAAACGCAGGTGAAACTCCACCTGCGTATTGCTTATAACTACTTTTTCGATTGTTTGGCTGAAAAGGTCTCGCAGTATTTCCGGGCTGCATTCTTCGTAAGGAACAGAGGCATCAAATATTGACTTGATACGGCTCTTGATATACGATGGTGTTATGTTAGGATTAACCGCCGCTTTCAACTCTGCGATTTTTCCGTTTACGAGTTGAAGTTCTTTCTCTTTTTCGGCGTTCATCATAGTCATAATATCGCTATTGATTTCACCGTTGAGCTTCATCTGTACTGTTTCGGCAATTTGCCTTTCAAGTGTTGCTTTGCGTGTGTATAATTCATTTTTATTCCCCTCGATTGCAGGGGCTTTTTTTATGTCTTTCATTACTTGCTTTGTGATTTTGTCGATGGCTTTATCGGTCAATAGGTTTTTAATAACCAGCTCAAAGGCTGTTGCCTCTATCCAGTCACGGCGGACCATTTTCACGCCGCATCGCTTCATTCGTGATTTGCTTCTGCAAGCATAATATGTATGTTTCCCGGTGTTCGTACCAGTAAAAGCACGACCGCAAGTTTCACATCTCAATTTACCAGTTAGCGGGTAAATGCGTTGCCTTGTTCTACCTTTTGCAACCTCTTTGTTCTTTTCCAAAATTCTTTGAACAGAGGCGAACACTTCATCGGTTACAATAGGGGAGCAATAATTTTTCACATATACATCATCACCGATTTGCATCTTATAGTATCGCTCGCCCTTATAGATGATATTTTTCAAAATGACCAATAGGGTGTCCGGTGTAAATTCCTTTCCGTTTCTTCCGTGGATGCCCCTTTCCGATAAGCTGCGGCAAACACTACGGATAGAGATTCCGCTTGCTATTCGGTCAAATATTTCCCTTACATAGACGGCTTCTTCCTCGTTGATGGCAAGTTTGCTCCTTTGTTTTCCATTATGCATCACTTTCTCTATCTTATAGCCAAATGGTGGAACGCCGCCGGCGAAGAATCCCTCTTTGATAAGCAGGCGGGTAGCCGATGAATTGTGCTCCGCTATTTCCTCAAGTTTATACTGGTCAATCCTTGCAATCATATCAATCATAAGCCTGCCGCTCGTTGTGTCCTCGTCCAATGTTTGAGTAACGGACAACAATTTGACATTATTTTTCTTCAGTTTTTCTCTGTGTGTATGGCTCTCATAGGCATTACGGAAAAACCTATTCGTCCCCCAAATAATCAAGGCTTTAGGTGTTGCCCCTCGTTCAATATCCTTAAAAAGACGGATGAAGTTATCGCGCCCAGCCGCTTGCTTTGCCGTTGCTGCCTTGTCGATATACCATTCAACAATGCGGTATCCGTTGCGTTTAGCATATTCCTCAATCTCGTTTATTTGATATTCAATCGATACGCCGTTATCTTGCATGTGCGTAGAATAACGCAGGTAGGCTATCGCATCTCGCAGGTAAACTGAACTCGCTGTATCTAAATAGTTATTTAATTGGTCTTGCATTTTTTTCTTTTCGTCTAGCATTATAGGTCATCCCCATTTTGCTCGTTCCATTCCACAATATAGCCGTTCTCTTTGGCAAAATCCTCAAGGTCGTTCTTTTGCTCCTCGATGGAAAGTCCTTTTTCCAAATATCTCGCATAGTCATTAAGTAGTGCTTGTACAAATTTATTCATAATCAAATCTCCTTTCTTAAATAGGCTGCAAATTGAGCCAATTCCATAAACAGTTCCTCTTTTTGGGAATGAGGAACATCCGGGTTTTCAAATATCCGTTTCGCACGGCTGACAATCTCAGCGGCTTCATCTGTTGCGACCACTCCAAAGTAGTCCAACCCCACGCCGTAAAATTCTGCGATGCGTTTCAGCTCGCTCAGGTGAGGAGACCGGCGACCGCACTCATAATTGGAGACAGTACACCGGGACACCCCCATCTGCTCGGCTGCATCCGCTTGGGTCAGCTTTCGCCCCTTGCGTAAAGTTTTCAGTTTTTTGCCGATATTCAAATCGTTCAAAATGTTGACACATCCTTTTCATTAGAAATTCATAGCCACGATGTATAGTTCTTTTTGTATCATCGTGTAACTATAATAACACAGTTTGATGACATTGTGTGTAAATTTGTGCAATTTCTTTTGAAATCGCACGGTTACGCCTTTTTTAAGAGGGAAAATGTTTCAAAATGTTCGCAAAATACAGATATTTGATGATGCAGAGAAACGGGAGGGATAACGATGCGAAAGAAGCCGATTCGTGAAATCATCATAAAGACCGCCGTTGATACCGAGCCGCCAAATTGGGACTACCTGGCAGAGGTAATAACAAAACAAATACTTAAAGGAGTGCAGGGCAATGACAGCAACAGAAAAGTACAGTGAGTTATTGAAAGAGGTAGGGCAACTATTAAAGGAGAAGAATGACCGCATCGCCGTGTTGGAATGGCAGATTGAGAGTTTGGGTCGCAAGGTCAAGGAGCTGGAGAGCGGCAAGGTCTGTAAAAGGGAGATAAAGCCGATGTAGCATTTTGCATAAGTTGCACAAATAAGCTGCCCCGGTTTTGTGCAATAAGCAGAATGTGTCACTTTGTTAGAATATTTCTGCAAAATGTATTGACAATGTAGAAAAATGCGTTATAATGGTAGTATAAACAAGGGGAACACAAGTTCCCCCACCACAACAAAACGGAGGATTTCAAAATGTATTATAAGAAGACCAATAAGAAAGTCAAAGTCACCAACGGCACAAGAACCTACACCCGCACGGTATGGGTCAGCGAGCTTGGCAACGAGTATTTCAAGGACGATAACGAATGGCACCTCATTTTCAAGCGCAGCGGTTGCACCGGTTACAATGCCCCCTACTACAACGGAGTTCGTTACATCTAATAGCCGAAACCGGCACAAGCCGGTCCACCGGAACCGCCCCACCGGTGCTGATGATGGCAGGGCAGAAAGGAAACAATATGGTCAAAACATATAAGGCAATCGCTTGCTGCGCCAAACATGGCAACTCCCCGCTGGAAATTGTGTTGCAAGCATTGAGCGCACAGAATATGGCTGATATGGTTCGCACCTTATACGGCAGCGGCGTGGTGATTTTTGAAATCAGCGAAATCAAGGAAGATTGGAAATAAACGAACAATCCGAGGGCGGCGGCTTTACCGCCCACACTTAACCGAAAGGAGTTTGATATGAATAGAGCAGAATGCGAAGCAAAATTGGAAGCCTTAATGAGAGAGGCTTGGGATGTCTACAAGCAGTACAACCCGGAGGGAGAGTATTTAACGATGTCAATCAATGACGGCAAACTTTCCGCAAACAATGCTTATTGGGCAGAAGATGCCGAGAAGAAAGTGAGCATCTTTGATTATGTTGAAGAAGCCGAGGAAGGAGCAGCACAATGAGAAAAGAAATGGTCGCAAGCCTCCGGGAGAGATACCCGGTAGGCTTGAGGGTCGAACTGATACAGATGGGCGATGACCCTCACCCCCTGCCTGAGGGCAGCAAGGGAACGGTGATGGGCGTTGACGATATCGGCACAATCCATGTCAAATGGGATTGCGGTAGGATATTAGGATTAATTTACGGCGTGGACAGCTGCCGTGCAATTTGAAAGGAGTACATACCATGAAAAATGAAAACATTCGCAAGCATTTGGGAATCCTGTTGGTTGGTATCTTATCCGCATTAAAAGGCACACTCGCAGTTGCGCTGCTCGCCGGTGCCGTTGCCCTGTTCTTCTGCATTCCGATTGATGTCGGATACCTTGCGGTTGGCAAGTTCATGGGAGGCATCCTCGTGACCGTGGTTGCGTTTGTCGTATTCTACTGGTGCGGTCGTGACCTCGTGAAGGGCGTGTATTCGAAGTGACTTGAATGAGCCACTTTGTTAGCAAAGAAAGGAGCGATGCAAATGGATGACCACGCAAAGGTGGTGGCGGACCGCTGGGCAAAGAAGAGAGCGGATGCCATTGCGGACGGAATGGCACCGGCTGACTTTGACAGCCATATGTTGGCGTTTCTGTTTTGGGGCGGCTGGAGTATCGATGATGCACACGCCATCTGCAAGAGGGCGCAGAAATTAAGTGAAAAGGGGGTGAATGAATGAGAACGAATTTGAAGTGCTTTCGCATTAAGCAACACCTTACCCAAGAGGAAATGGCGGTAAAAATTGGCTGCATTCGCTGCACCTATGCCGCCATCGAAAAGGGTACAAGAAACGGCAGGGACTTCTTTTGGGAATCCTTGCAAAAGGCGTTCAACATCCCGGACGAGGATATGTGGGCGCTGAAGAAGAAAGACGAAGAATAAACCATCACCGACAGAATCGAAAGGAGTAAAACAATGAACGATTTGGAAATCATTGGTCAGGACATCACCGACTTGACCGCAAGACCTCAGAGCAGCGGCGGTCTGCTTTCGGCAGATACCGACAACATCCTCTACCTCGCGCAGAAAGCAGAGGCATACATAAACGCAATGAACCGCATTATGGATGCGGCGCTGAAAATCACCAACGAGCTGGACTGGGTGCTGATTGGCGGCAAACCTTATCTCCAGGAATCCGGTGCGACAAAGGTCGCTCGGCTGTTCGGCATCTCCATCCAGCTTATTGGTCAGCCGGTGGTCGAGTGTGACCAGGAAGGCTACAAGACCTATACATACAAGGCTCGGTTCATGCTCAAAGACCAGTTCGTTGAGTGCGAGGGCAGCCGTTCCATGAAAGACGAGTTCTTTGCCGGTAAGGGTGAGAAGCTGAAGAAACCTGACGAGGTTGACGCTCGGGATGTGAAGATGGCGGCATATACCAACTGCCTGAACAACGGCATCAAGCGCCTCATTCCCAACCTCCGCAACATCGATGTGGATACCCTTGAGCGAGCCGGTTTGGATGCGTCCAAGCTGCAAGGCTACACCTTCAAGACCGGCAGCAAGGGCGGTAACACCGGCAAGGCAGAGGACAGCGGTTTGGCTTGTTCCGCTTGCGGAGCGCCTATCACCCAGGCAGAAGCATCCTACAGCCAAGCGAAGATGGGAGCAATGCTTTGCCGTAAGTGTCAGCAGGGAGCAAGGGGGTAAGAAAATGGGCTGTGATATTCATGTAATGACAGAAAAGAAGAGAACCTGGTCGGACGGCAGTAGCCAATGGGTGAATGTTGACAACTGGCAGTTCAACGAGTATTACGACAAGTACGAGGACGAGGGCGAGCGAGAATTTAATGTCAAGGCGATTTTCCGCGACAGAAACTACGAGCTGTTCGCCTTCCTCGCTGGCGTTCGGAACTACGGCGACAACGAGAGCTTCGGTTTTGACCGAGGCTTCCCGGAAGATGCTTGCCGAATCACTAAGAAAGAGTACGATTCGTGGGACTGTGACGCTCATACGCCCGGCTACTGCACATTGAAGGAGCTGAAAGAAGCCGTTAAGGGTGTCCGGAAAATCCGTAGGGAAGGCGCTGTTACCAAAGAGCAAGCTGACCGCTACAGAGAAACGGGCGAAACACCCGATAATTGGGCGCAGGGAGTCGGTTGCTGGATTGGCATCGCACCTGAGTATCAGGATAGGTTCGAGTGGATGGTATGGGAGGACGAAGTGAATTGCTTCGACAGACTGCTGCAAGCAATCGAACAGAGAAAGGTAGATGTCTTTTACTGGGGTTATGCAGACCGTGACGATGGCTCCGAGGATGACAACATCCGCATCGTGTTTTGGTTTGATAATTGAGAAAGGAAGGCAAGAGGATGAATGCTCAACAGATAAACGAGAAGCTGTTCCTTGCTAAAGCGGAGAAAATCAAGGTTTATCCCTGCAACAATATCCGGGCATCGAATTTGGGGCATCCCTGTGAGCGGTATTTATATCTGCTGATTAAGCATTGGGAGGAGCAGAAGCCGCACGATGTCGGTCTGCAGAACATTTTCGACCTCGGCAATAAGCTGGAGGAACACACCATCGAGAATATCAAAGAGGCGGGATATGAGGTGGTCACGCCCACCGTGCGGAGTTGGAAAATCCAAGTCAAAGGCGGCATCATTTCCGGGCGTGAGGATATCCGCATCAAGGACGAAAACGGCGAACTGCTGCCGGTTGAAATCAAGGGCATTTCTCCCTTTGAATTTGACAAGCTGAACACCGTGGAGGACTTCTTGAAAAGTAAAAAGCCGTGGATACGAGGATACCCGGCGCAGCTTTTCACCTACCTTTACAAATTCGCAAAGGAGCACGGCTTTTTCGCCATCACCAATAAGCTGACCGGACAGACCAAGTTCATCGATGTGCCTTTCGATTATGAGTACGGCGAGAGCCTGCTCCAAAAGGCTGAGCGCATCTATGCAGCATTGGCAACGGACACACCCCCGGAGGCGTGTGAGGATATCTCCCTCTGTGAGGGGTGCGCCCTGCAGCATATCTGCGGTGAGTGCCGCCGGGTGCCGACAGACATCGACCTTGATGAGGAACTGGATGCGCTGATTGCCAGGAAGAACGAACTTGCCGATGCCGCAAAGGAATACAAGGCGGTTGATAATCAGATTAAGGAGCGGGTCGGTGAACGAGAAAAGGTCATCACCGGTCAATACCTTATCCAGCGCAAGGCTATCATGAAGCAAGAATATACTGTTCCCGCATCGGTGCAGTATCGCATAAACATCAAGAGGCTATAAAGGAGGCATTTGCATGGACGAATGCAAATTGGAATTATTTTGGTCGGAAATCCCGGTAGGAAAGGAAAATGCCCTCTCCCGTCAAGAGTTGTGCGCCATGTGGGACATGAGCGACCGCAGAGCAAGAAAGGTCTTGCAAGAGTTGAGCAGCTATGATAACGGTGACGATTATATCCTTATCCGGTCCGGAAACAGCAAGGGCTTTTATAAGACCACAGACCCGGACGAGATTGCCGCTTATCGCAAGGAGTGCCTGAATAAAGGTCGTGCCCATTTCGCACCGCTGCGGAAAATCAATCGGCTTGCTGCGGTGGATGCAGCACAGTACAGTATCGAGAACAATCTCAAGGTGGTACGAATGAGCAAGGGAATGACGCAACCGCAGGTCGTGGGGTATTTTGCGGAGTATGACCCCGGTATGGATGTGTCCATGCTTTCCCGCATGGAATCGGGGCGCTGTTTGCCCACGCCGTTCCAGCTCATCATTTTGTCAAGAATTTATGGCTGTGAGCCTTTGGAACTGGTAAACGCAGATTTATACCAAGTTTGCTGAAAAAGCCGTGAGAACGGCTTGCAAGTCGGTCAAAATCGAAAATAGAAAGGCGGTCATATATGATTGTTGAAACTGTGCCGGTTTCCCCGGATAGCCAGTTCCGCTTATTACCTTGCGAATGCGGCGGCATTCCTAACTACTGGCATTTTACCGCTGAGAGTGAGAATGTCCCGGTATCGCATTGGATGGTGTCTTGCCCCGATTGTAGGCGTAAGACAAAGCAAGCATACCCGGTCCGTCACGATGCTCAGCTTGAATGGAATGAGGAAATGGGGGTGAAATGATGCTGAATGTACTTGTAAACATTTTCGTTTATGTTCCTGCGTTTCTGTTCTATCTCATCATCGGGTTTTATGCCTGGATGAAAGCCTGCGAAAAGAAGAACCGGGAACTGCGCGAGAATGACGGAAAGTGAGTATTGACAAAATACCCCAATGGGTATAAAATGGAATGCAGGTGGATGTGGTATGTGGCGATGCTTCATCTGCAATAACTGCATACCATCCACCAATTGGCTTTCTGTATAGAGGTGCGCCACCACCTCATACGGAGAGCCTTTTTTCGTACCAAAAAGAGGTGATTACATGGCAGAGATGCACTATTTCGATGTGAATATTGCAGCGACTTACGGCATTAACTGTGCCGTAGTCTTACAGAATATATTCCATTGGGTAAGGAAGAACGAAGCGAACGGAAAGCATTTCCACGATGGTTCATATTGGACATACAATAGCACGAAGGCTTTCGCAGAGTTGTTCCCCTATTTGACACAAAAGCAAATCGAAACGGCGTTGAAGAAACTCCGGGATGATGGGATTCTCAAAACCGGCAATTATAACGAAATGAAGTACGACCGCACTTTGTGGTATGCACTTACTCAAAAAGGGGAATGCATTTTACTTGGAAAGGAAATGGATAATCCCCAAGAGGAAAATGGAAACCCCACCGAGGGGGAACCAATACCAAATATAAACCCAGATGTTAAACCCACATCTAATACAGATAAAAAGAAAGTAAGCAAGACCAGCTTCGATGAAATCATTGCCGCTTATACAAGTGATGAAAAAACGGTTGAACTGCTGCAAGAGTGGCTCAAGGTGCGAAAGGCAAAGAGAGCCGCTATGACAGACCGGGCAATACAGATGAACATCGACAAGCTGGACAAGTTGGCAGCGGAAAGCCGAATGAGCGTAACCGAGTATCTCGCGGAGGTTATCTGCCGAGGATGGGCGGCTTTCTTTGTAATCAACAATTACAGTAAGCCGGCAAAGACCTACGGCGCCAACGGCATCGCTATCGAGGATAAGCCGTCCGAACTGGATGGGATTTTGTAAGGAGGAATCTATATGGATATGAGTAAATCGTTTGCTATTTCCGCCCTCACTTTAATGGTTATCGGCTCGGCGGTCTGCTTTCCGCAGAAAACAAGACCGGCTGGCATTGGTATTCTTGCAGGTGGTATTACATACGCATTTTTTGCTTTACTCACTTTGCTGTTGTAAGGAGGTAAACATGGCACGAAAGATTATCTACTGCCCTATCGATTATGGGAAGGTCGTAACCACAGAGGAGCTGAAACAAGCACTTGCTGAGGGTTGGACAATATACGGCGTGCGGTCTGACCCCTTTGGAATGATGGCGGGTGTTGGTCTTGAACGAGAGGAGGATGACGATGGACAACAAGGGTAAATTCAAGCCGGGAACGAAATTCCGGGGCAATGGTAACGGCGCTCTGTTTGAGGTCGTGAAAATCGAGGGGAAGATTGCAACCATCAAGCTCTTCCCTACCGGTGAAACAATTACCTACGGGCTGCGTGCTTTGGAAAAGCTCGATGTTACCATTTTGGAGGTGCGGTGATGGAGCCTTATGAAATCGTGTGGGCAATTTTTGCAGGAATTTTATTGTTATACCTATGCGTATTAACTATCTACAACATATGGAGGTGACAGAAGATGGCTGAAGACAGAGAAGAGCTGCTTCGGCAGTTTTATGAATTTCCTAATAGGAGGGAAGGCAATGCGTGAGATTTTATTCCGGGGAAAGCCTAAAAACCTCAAAGATTACAAATGGGTGCATGGTCAACTTCTGTATCATCAGGATAACATATCAAAAATTTATTCCGGTGAGATAGACTACCCCATTGGTGTGATACCCGAAACCGTTGGTCAGTTTACCGGGATGACCGATAAGAACGGCAAGAAAATTTTTGAGGGGGATATTTGCAAAGGCGCTTGGAGCACGATTTTTCAAGTCGTTTATGATGATTGCTATTTAGGTTTTAGAGCGATTGCAAAAAGTGGTCTTTCGGTTAGCATAGATTATTTTGGACTTGATAGGATTGAGGTCATAGGCAACATATACGACAACCCGGAACTGTTGGAGGTAGGAAAATGATGGACCATAAATGTGAGGGGTGCCAGCACAAGGGTTACCACCAAGAAATGATGTTTAAGCCGATGCCGGTTTGTAACCGTGCGACGAATTTGCTTGAGGCTATACAGAATTATGAGGCAAAAAAATGCCCCTACGGAAAAGAAAAGACCTACACCCTGGAGGAAATCGCCGGTAAGATTTGCGACAGCTACGAGGAATGCAAAGAGGGAGAATGCCCCGGCTTTGCATACTGCAACAGCGATATGAAAGGCACTCTCGTATGGCTGAGAAAGGTGGTAGAACAATGAACTGCTGCAGATATTGCGTTCCCCCGAAACGATACCCCGGATGCCATGACCATTGCCCGGATAGAGCAGCGGAACTGGAAGAGGAAGCCGAAAAGAAAGCCGCTGTAAAAAAGAAAAACGCAGTAAGTCAAGGCATCTATCAGCAGAAGTCCGATGGAGTCCGCCGTGCCACTAAAAAGCACGGACGCTATAAAAAATAAAAAAGGAGTAAAAATCATGAAAAACGAAGTTGACACCAGCATCCAGTATTTCCACATCGACCTGCTGCATCCCCACCCGGACAATCCCCGAAAGGATGTTGGTGATGTGACAGAACTTGCAGAGAGCATTAAGGCTAACGGCATTCTGCAAAATCTGACGGTGGTTCCGTATGGCGATGGCACGCTCCGGGTGATTATTGGTCACCGGCGGCTTGCCGCTGCAAAGATGGCGGGCATTGAGGAACTGCCCTGCGTTGTGGTCGATATGACCGAAAAGGAGCAGATTTCCACGATGCTGACCGAGAATATGCAGCGAGTGGATTTGAGCATCTACGAACAGGCTCAGGGTTTCCAAATGATGCTCGACATGGGCGACAGCATGGACGAGATTGCCGACAAGTCCGGTTTCTCCAAGACCACCGTGCGGAAGCGGTTGGAGATTGCTAAGCTGGACGGCAAGGCGCTGAAGAAAGCCACCGAGGAACGGCAGGTCACGATGGCTGACTTTGACAAGCTGGCAGAGATTGAGGACATCGAAGTCCGGAACAAGCTGCTTTCTTCCATCGGCACACCCAATTTTAAGAATGACCTGACCCGGGCGCTGCAGGACCAAAAGACAAAGGCTCGCATCGCTGAGTGGTTGGAAGTGGTCAAGACCTTTGCTACCGAGATTTCCCGTGAGGAACGGGATGCCGAAAAGCACTACTACACCCGCAATTATTCGTGGTATAACCTCAAAGAAGATGTAAAGGTGCCTGAGGATGCCGACAAGGTGAAGTATTACTATGTCCTCTGCGATAAGGAAATCGACCTCTATAAGGAACGGGATGTCGAAAAGGAAAAGGCAGAGTGGGATGAACGGAACGAAAAGCGCCGCAAGGAAGATGAAGAGCGGGAGCGGTGGAAAGACATCAACTACCGGCATTTTGAACTGCGGTGGGAGTTCGTGAAGCAGCTCACCAATTCCGCTTGCAAGAAGCATTTCGCTGAAATCAGCCTCTTCCTGGCTGAAACCATGCGGAATATCTCTGCGAATTATTACTACCGCCCCCGGTTGGACATCGGCACATTTGCTTACTGCATGGGCGTGCCTTTCAATGAGAAAGAGTTCGATGATGAAACCGACATCACAGACATTCCCGGTATGGCAGAAGCCATTGAAGCTGAGCCCGAAAAGGCGGCGCTTTGCCTCGCATATAGTAGTGCAGACAAAGAGAGCAGCGGCTATTGGTGCAATGAGTGGAACTCCACCAAGCAGAAATACGAATACATTTACAAGGCGAATGACCGCCTGGATGCGGTGTACAATCTGCTGACCGCTATCGGCTATGAAATGAGCGACGAGGAAAAGCAGATGCAGAACGGCAACCATGAGGTCTTTGAGACCGGGGAGGTAGAAAATGGATAAGAAGTGTTTGCTTGAGGAACAAGTCCGCTTCTGCAGCAGAACATCTGATTGCAGGTTCTGCGGGTGGAACCCGGAGGAAGCGAAACAGCGCGAGAAGTTGGTCGCTGCACATAAATTAACTACCTGCGAGGGTGGAATTAAGAAACTGATTATCAAACGAAAGGTAAGTGACGAATAATGAACAAGGGACTTTCTGCGATTGATAGCATTGCGAGAAAAGCAAATTCGGTAATTAAACTGGAGGAAGGCGATTACTACGGCGAGGATGGTCTGTTGTATTGCGGAAAGTGCCACACCAAGAAGCAGCACCGGGATATGTATTTCCGGGTCGGCAATATAACGATGTGCCTTTGCAAGTGTGCGCAAGAGGCACGGAACCGTGAGGACGAGGAACGCAAGCAGATTGAGCTTGCCGACAAGATAAAGAAATATCGTGCCGTCGGTTTCCCGGAAGAGGACATGAAGAACTGGACCTTCGCCAACGATGACCGAGCCAACGAGAAGCTGTCACAGGCGATGCAGAACTATGTCGATAATTTCTCCAAGTACAAGGCAGAAGGAAAAGGCTTGCTCCTTTATGGTGATACCGGACGGGGCAAGACCTTTGCCGCCTGCTGCATAGCGAATGCACTTATTGACAATGGAGTGCCGGTGCTGGTGACACAGTTCACCCGGATACGCAACGAGTTATGGGGGATGCGTGAGGGTCGGCAAGAATACCTCGACAACCTCAACCAGTTCCCCTTGCTCGTTATCGATGACCTTGCAGCTGAGGGCAAAACCGAGTATATGGGCGAACTGATATACAATGTCATTGACAGCCGGGAGCGGGCGAAGCTGCCGATTATCATCACCACCAACCTCACCAAAGAGGAACTGGAGAAACCGGCAGATATGACCTATAAGCGGATTTTCTCCCGCCTTTTCGGTAACTGCATCCCGGTCAAGGTCGAGGGCAAGGACCGCAGAAAGCAGAGGCTTATTGCGGAATATGGCTCGATGCGTGATGAACTGGGTCTATAATGAGTCAAAATGAAACCTTTAGAAAGGGAGTGTTTAAGTAGTGCAGAAATTCATTAAAATGGTCGGCAAGAGTCCGCTGACCGCTCAGCAGAAAAAGACCCTCCGTGGGCAAGCCATCGCCGGTGATTTGGACGGGGCGAGGAAAGGTTTTGAAAAGCTGATGGAGAGGGTGAAGCAGAGTGGTTGAGAGTTTTCGCATTTACTATCCAACGAGTTCTGCCGGGAAGAAGCAATGGTCAAGCAAATACGGCATGAACGCCTACTATGCCGGGAAACATTGGGCACAGCGGAAACAGGATGCCGAATACTGGCATCTGCTGACCCGCTCGGCTATGAACAAAGAGGGGGTGCGTCGCCGCCCCTTTGAAAAAGCGGTGGAGATTGCGTTCCTTTGGAATGACCGCCTCGATATTGATAACCATTCCATCATGGGCAAGATGATTGTCGATGCTATGAAAGGTCGGTTAATCAATGACGATAACCGCCGATGGGTGAAAGCGGTCTACCACAGTTTCCACGATGAGGATTACATTCTCGTGCAAGTGCGAGAAATAGAAAGCGAGGGCAAAAAATGAACAACGAGCGGATACAGATAGTCTACAAACGAGTGGACGAACTGAGGGAGTACGACAATAACCCTCGGAACAATGACAATGCGGTCGATGCCGTTGCCGCCAGTATCGAGCTGGCGGGTTTCAAAGTCCCTATGGTCATCGATGCGGATGGCGTTATCGTCGCCGGTCACACCCGGCTGAAAGCGGCGAAGAAATTGGGAATGACCGAGGTTCCTTGTATCATTGCCGATGACCTGACGGATGACCAAATCCGGGCATTCCGTTTGGCAGACAACAAGGTCAGCGAATTGGCAGGCTGGGACATTGAAAAACTTGGACAAGAACTAGCAGAAATCGACATTGATATGAGTGTATTCGGCTTCGATTCGATGGAAATTGAGATGTGTACCGAGGTGGACGAAGATGATGTACCGGATGTTGACGAGAAAGACGAGCCGATTACGCAGCGTGGGGATGTTTGGCAGCTTGGCAGCCACCGGCTGATGTGCGGAGATAGCACAATAATTTCCGACGTTGAAAAGCTCATGGGTGGTAAGGTAGCTGATATGCTCCTCACCGACCCGCCATATAATGTTGCGTACAAAGGCGGCACAAAGGAAAAACTCCAAATAATGAACGACAATATGGATGATGAAGCATTCAGGGCGTTCTTGCAGGATGCTTTTTACGCCGCTGACTCCGTGCTTAAAGCAGGCGGCGCTTTCTATATTTGGCACGCAGATTTGGAGGGCTTCAATTTCCGCTACGCGTGTAAAGCAATAGGCTGGGATGTAAAGCAGCTTATTGTTTGGAATAAAAACTCTCTCGTTCTCGGTAGGCAAGACTATCAAATCAAGCACGAGCCGTGCCTTTATGGGTGGAAGAGCGGAGCGGCACACTATTTTGTGAAAAGCAGAAAACAGACGACTGTGCAGAATGAGGGTATGGACCTCGATGTTATGACGGCTGACGAATTGCGAGAGTATATCCGAAATCTCACCGAACCGACAACCGTGATTGACGAGAAAAAGCCGGCACGAAATGGCGAGCATCCCACAATGAAGCCCGTTGCTTTACTTGCCCGTCAAATAAAGAATAGCAGCAAAATTGGCGAGAAAGTCCTCGACCTCTTTGGCGGCAGCGGCTCGACTCTTATCGCTTGCGAACAGTTAGACCGCATCTGCTATATGATGGAACTTGACCCCAAGTATTGCGATGTCATTATCAAGCGGTGGGAAAACCTCACCGGCGAAAAGGCTCAAAAGGTGGAGGTGTAATATGGGAAACAAGATAAACCCCATGCTGGCAAAGATTGAGGAAAAATACCGCATGGAATACGAATTGAAAGCGGCAGCACTTCGAGCAGCCTACCTCAAACAGCTTGACATGGCTTTGCAGCAATCTGCAGATGCGGCTTTGATGGCGGCAGATGATGTATTCGATGTGAACGCATATAGCGCAGAGAAATTCCATGCGGCGCATATCCAGTATGTGAATAAGATTTCTCACATGGCAGTAGTCGAGGACAAGGAAGACCCCGACATGGAATGGACAAAGGCAACAGTCGACAGGCGGTTGCTGCAGATTGTCGGAGAAAAGAATTTCGTCCCGTGGGATGAACGATATTTTCCTACAGGAGGAGTAAACGATGAACAAGATTGACTATCCCGCACGGGTTTCCGTTTACGATAGAGCAATCATGCAGTACGGCACGATGCTGCAATCCGTGGTCGCTCTTGAGGAATTGAGCGAGGCGCAGAAAGAGATTTGTAAAGTCCTCCGGGGCAAGAGCAGCATTGAACACCTTGCGGAGGAAGTCGCAGATGCCACCATCATGCTTGAGCAGATAGCGCACATCTACGACATCCGGGAATTGGTCAGCCGCTATATGGACGAAAAGGTGCAGAGGTTAGCTGACCGATTGGAAGAAACTACATAAGACCCCCGAAGTCACCTCTTGGTAGAATGGAAGTAACATCTATCAAGGGGTGATTTTTTTGATTATCCAAGATTTACAGATTGACAGCTTGCGAGAATATGAGAGCAATCCACGCCACAACGAACCGGCGGTGGAGGCGGTAGCGGAGAGCATTAAGCAATTCGGTTTCAAAGTGCCGGTGGTGGTCGATAAGAACCGCACCATCATCGCAGGGCATACAAGGGTCAAGGCGGCTCGATTGCTTGGGATGGATGCCGTGCCTTGCATTGTTG
>JAEIGA010004630.1_pt1 | contig 21247 bp, 19 predicted proteins | sample 9270691 | NCBI WGS metagenome assembly JAEIGA01 (sample SAMN17057246, study PRJNA624740) | gut metagenome | biome: biome; isolation source: fecal sample | host: Bos grunniens | place: China: Xizang | collected 2019 | reverse complement strand
AATCCTTGCTATAATCTACGCCTCCCTTCTTGTTGCGTGGAAGATTCTCCATATCGAGAGTTGTCACGCGGAACATCTGGCCTGCTCCCTCGCAGTCAGAAGCAGTGATGAGCGGAGTGTGCATGTATACGAATCCCTTCTCGTGGAAGAACTTGTGGATAGCGTACGCCATCTGGTTGCGTACACGGTAGATCGCACCGAATGTATTTGTCCTAGGACGTAGGTGAGCTACAGTTCTGAGGAACTCGAATGAAGTATCCTTCTTCTGAAGAGGGTAGCGCACAGGGTCGCACTCTCCGTAAACCTCGATCTCAGTAGCCTGGATCTCGGTGGCCTGTCCTCCACCCATAGACTCTACGAGCTTACCCCATACAGCAATACATGCTCCGGTTGTAACCTTTGCAAGAACTGCCTCATTCTCCGGAGTCTTGTCAACTACGATCTGAATATTATTGATTGTCGAACCGTCATTAAGGGCGATAAATGCCACATTCTTGTTTCCTCTCTTTGTTCTTACCCATCCTTTTGCAAGAACGTCTTTTCCTGCCTCGCTTTTGAGCAGGTCCTTGACTTTGGTTCTAATAACTGTTTCCATTGATATTTAGTAATTTTACAAACTTTGCAAAGATAATCGTTTTCAGTTTATTCACCTAAAATTTTGCCCTTAAAGTCAGTGTTGTCCATTCTGCCGCAGAATCTTTTTGCTCCTGCGCCGATTGCATATACAGGCACCTCTGCTCCTGTGTGATATGCTGTAGTCCATCCGATATGCGCTTGAGCATTGAGAGCCTCATTCTCTTCTGCATTCAGCTTGTTCGTCTGGCCAGCTGCATTCCACACGCTATCCATGATTGCCCATTTAGGCTGCTCGTTAACCCATTCGTCTCCGTATCCGACCGAGGCTCCACCGGTGTCGTGATCCGATGTTACGACAATAAGGGTCTCTTCCGGGTGCTTCTGATAGAATTCATATGCAACCTTTACCGCCTTGTCCAATTCAATGATTGATGCAATTGTCGGCATAGTCTTGTTTATATGCGCTGACCAATCAATCAGACCTCCCTCGCATATTATGATGAACGGATCTTCATCAGTCAGGAACTCTATACCTGTGGAAACCATTTCAGCCAGTGTGAAGTTTTCAGGATTGATGCAGTTGTCTGCTTCATAGTTTTTTGCGTTGCGCCCTTTGTTCTCTTTGTTGCATAGGACGATTTTTTCTGTTTCGGGAGATACTTCATCAAGCTCATCTCTTCCCCAGACTACTTCGTATCCGTTATCCTCAAGAAGCTTTTCGCAATCTGGTTCTCCTGAATCAGCGGGTATGAATTCCAGGAAACCGCTCGCTGCAAAGTAGTCAAACCTCGAGTGAGGAATCTGTTGTATTATCTGATAATAATGATTGCGTGACTCTGGAGTGGAATAGAATGCGGCAGGTGTTGCATGGTTGATAGGGGCATCTGATATTACTCCAACTTTGTATCCTTCATTTTTAAGATCGAATGCAAAGCTTCTCAGTGGAGTTCCATCAGCTGACCGGCCTAGTTTGCCATTCACAGTCTTTTGGCCGGAAGCAATTGCTGTACCGGCTGCTGCTGAGCATGTTACAGGACTGTCTGCTGAATACGTTGAGACATTGCCGAATATAGGAAAATCGCTGAATGTGAGGTGCTCGCCACCAATTTTTCCTGCTTTGTATGACATATATGATTCTGTCAGGGAAACAAGGGAATGTCCCATTCCGTCTCCTATGAATAGAAATATATACTTTGCCCTTGTATTGTCCTGATCCGATTGTCTCGTGCCATGACATCCGCAAAGCCCGATGACTGTCAAAACGCAGATCAGTGTTTTTAATGTCTTCATTTGTGCTCGTGAATTATATCATACAAAGATATCAAAAATCTCAGTTCAGTGTCTACCAAAATAAAAAAAGCAGCCCGTACGGACTGCTTTTCTTAATGTATAGATTGCTTAGTTTGAAGCTCTGTCTGCCTTTTTGGCCATATACATGATCTTGAGTGCTGAACAACGACGAAGCTCCTGCTTTACGTCTGTAATGTCACCCATGCGTGCATTCTTGTCAGCCTTGATCGCTACGGTCATCTTGGTTCTGTCAGCCTCTGACTTTGTTTCACGCTCAGCTGCGATAAAGTCGCGGATCTGATGTACATCCTTGAATGAATCGTTGAGCTGAATACGGATACCGTCACCATACTGAGCCTGGAGTTTCTTGATAGGTGTACCGATGTTGATGTATGATGTCAAGTCCTTACGCTCGAGCTTTACAGCCTCAGTAGCTTCTGGAGTGTTGACCATAACCAATGTCTCGGTCTCACGCATTGTAGTTGTTACCATGAAGAAGAATAGCAACATGAACACGATGTCGGAAAGCGAACCTGAAGGTGGCTGTGGGACATCCCTTTTTCCTTTCTGTTTAAATTTTGCCATTATGCTGTTCTCCTATAATTGTTTAGAAATATCCTTAGGCTCAGCCTCTGAAATCATCTGTGGGATAACTTCCTTGATGATATCCTGCTGTGTCTCGTCCAAATCACTGAACTTCTTACCGAACTGTTCGAACGCTACCTCTTCGCGGAGTTCGTTGAACGCACCTACAAGCTCATTCTGAACTTCGAGATATGCCTGGTAGCTGGTTCCACGGTCGTTCTGGAGTGAAATAACGCCCTTCGAAACTTTAAATTCGTAAGGTTTGTTCATGTATTCGATTGTAGTGTCTTTCTTCTCTGGCAGGTTTTCATCATTAGTTGTGTTCTTGATGAATCTCTTGACCTCTGCTCTCAGCTCTGAAACATGCATTGGCTTAGAACCGACAAGAAGTCTGTCCTGAGAGTTGATCTTTACTACAACGATGTTACGTTTGTTGACTTTCTGGTCTTCAAGTTTGTGGTTTGGATCTGGCATTGGCGGCAGACGGCGTGACAAACCCTTGTCCTGATCCATGGTGGTAGTCATCATGAAGAAGCAGAGCAGGAGGAATGCCATATCCGCTGTCGAACTGGAATTTACTTCTGGTGTTTTTCTTGCCATAATCAATCCTTATTATTTGCGAGTCGCGCCTACAATCCAAGAAGTTGCAAGTGCTACTACTGTTGCACCGAACATCAGATATGTGAGATAAAGCAATACATCTGTCATCTCGATATCGCCGGCAGTAAGTCCCTCAAGACCATATGACTCAACTTCAGCTGCAGTTGGGTTTGGTGCAAACTGATATGCTACTACGAGCAACAGAACTGCAACAGCAATAACGACTGCAAACTTAACAAGTGACTTAGGATTTTTGCTCCAATTGTATACAAATGCGATAAGAAGTACAAGGAATACAACTGCGATCATGCCATATGCGCTGTAAATGATAGTGTTTACAGATGCATTGCCTTCAGCGATTCTTGCCTGTACCTCAACGAGCTGCTTCTCGAGTTTGTTGAGTTCCTTGGCGTTGTTGTATGCCGAGATTACGAGGTTGCACTCGCTTACTTCATTCTTGAGAGAATCAGACTCAGCCTGGAACTCCTTCATGATCTGCTTCTTGCGCCACTCGCTCTTAGTCTCGTCGATCTTTGCCTTGATCTCAAGCAATCTGTTGTTGTCTTTTTCTGCAATTGCACGAACGGCATCAATCTCAGCCTTCTTTGCATCAATCTCAGCATCAGACAATGTCTCTACGCCAGCCTCTTTCATAGAAGCGATTGTTTCTGGCAATGTGTTGACAACGTCATGATCCTTGTTCCATTGATCCTTATCAGGCCAACCGTTGATGAAACCGAATGCGCAGGTTACCACACCAACCACGAACAGGATGACGAGTAACCATTTTGATATGTTTTTATAAGTCATTTTCGGACGGAATTATTTATTTTCCTGATACTTTACAAGCATGTCAACCAAAGTGATTGATGCGTTCTCCATGTCGATAGTGATAGCCTCAACCTGAGTAAGGATGTAGTTGAAGAAGCACTGGAGGATAACGGCTACGATCAAACCACCGACTGTAGTAATCAAAGCGACCTTCATACCACCTGCAACGACTGCTGGAGACATGTCACCTGCAACCATGATGGCGTCGAATGCCTGGATCATACCGATAACTGTTCCCAAGAATCCGAGTGATGGTGCGATGGCGATGAAGAGTGAAATCCATGAAAGGTTCTGCTCGAGCTTGCTAGCCTCAACTCCACCGTATGAAACTACTGACTTCTCTACGTACTCGATGTCCTGACCCTCCTCAAGACGGATGAATGCCTGAGCGAAGATAGATGCTACCGGGCCTCTAGTGTTCTTGCAAACTTCCTTAGCAGCAGCAATACCACCGTTCTTAAGAGCAGCCTCGATTTTAGCGAGAAGATTCTTAGTGTTAGTCTTTGAGAAACCAAGGTAAAGAATACGCTCAATACAAAGAGCAAGACCAAGGATAAGACAAACGATTACCAACGCCATGAACTTAGCGTCTCCCTCGATGAACTTTGTCTTAAGTGGTGTGTGAAGAGCTGAAAGACCAGACTCGCTAGTCTCCTCATCTGCTACTGGAGCCTCCTCTACTGCAGGAGTCTCTACAGCTGGCTGTTCCTCAGCAACTGCTACCTGATTGTCAGTCTGTTCTGTAGGAGTAGCCACCTGAGTATCCTGAGCTACTGCATTCTGTGCAGAAACGGCCATAACGCCCATTACTGCCAAAAACATGAAAATTTTTTTCATAATTGTTTTTGTGTGTTTGATTAATTTAAGTTATTGATTTGTTTTTAGTTATAATCATTTCTATGGAGTGGATACGGCACACCACCCCTAAAAACCGGTGCAATTTAGCAAATAATTTTCAATCAGCAATAATTATTTGGAGATTTCTCCCCTCAGGTCCTCGACCAGTAACTTGGATACATATTCGTTGTTGTCGAATCTTCCCAGAAGGTGGAAAAGCTTGCCGAGGGCGCTTTCAGTCGTACTGTCGTATCCGCTGATCAGGCCGGCCTCCTTAAGACATTTTCCTGTAGCATATATGTCCATGTTGACGCTTCCGGCCAGGCATTGAGTCACGTTCATCAGAATCTTTCCATCCTTTGAAGCCTGGGCAATGATGTCCAGAAACCAACCCTTGGAAGGAGCATTTCCTGCACCGTAAGTCTCGATTATGACGGCCCTGATGTCTTTGCTGCACACAATGTCTTTAACCACCTGAGGAGTTATGCCTGGGTGCAGTTTCAAGATAGCTACCTGTGTGTCAAGGCATTTGTGGAAAGCAGGCCTCTGTGTCCACGATTGCGGTCTGCGTATTACGGAAGTGTTGTATCTGATGCTGATTCCTGCTTCTGCAAGAGGAGGACAATTTTCAGAACGGAATGCTCTGAAGTTGTCGGAGTTCAATTTGCTCGTACGGTTTCCTCTCATCAGAATGTTGTCGAAGCAGATGCAGACCTCCGGAACGAGGGCGTGCCCCTCATCATCTTTGGCTGCCGCAATTTCAACAGCCGAGATCAGATTCTCTTTTCCGTCTGTCCTTGGGGCGCCGATAGGAAGCTGGCTTCCTGTAAAGATCACTGGCTTGGTGAGCCCTTCGATCATGAAGCTCAGGACTGAGGCGGAATAGGCCATCGTGTCGGTGCCGTGGAGGATGACGAATCCGTCATATTCGTCATATCTGGCCTCGATCAGATTAGCGAGTTCAACCCATAGCGACGGCTCGATGTCTGACGAGTCTATCAGTGGCGAAAATGTGTGAGAGTCAATCTTATACGCGAACTTTCCAAGCTCGGGGACCTCTTCAAGTATCTGGCTGAAATCGAAAGGGGTAAGGGCACCCAGTGCCGGGTCTTCCTTCATTCCGATTGTTCCACCTGTGTATATCAGCAGGATGGAAGATCTTTCTCTGGATGGGTTGTATGCGCTCATATCTTGAATAGTTTTCTTGCGTTGTCGGTTGTTGTTTCGGCAATTTCCTGCAGGTCGGTTCCGGTGAGTTCAGACAGCTTTTGCGCAATGTACGGGATGTAGCTGCTTTCGTTTCGCTTGCCTCGGAACGGGACCGGTGTGAGGTAAGGGGAGTCGGTCTCCAGCAGAATCTTCTCCAATGGAATTTTCTTGACGGTCTCGGCTATAGAGGCTTTTTTATATGTGAGTACCCCTCCTATGCCGACATACCATTCCCCAAGCCTTTCCAGTTCCCTGTATGTCTCCCAGCTTCCGCTATAAGCGTGGAATACGCCCTTGAGACCAAGGTGGTGCAGGTCTTTTAATATATTGATGATCAACTCGGTTGATTCGCGGGAATGAATGATGACGGGGAGGTTGAGCCTTGACGCCATTTCGAGCTGCAGACGGAATACTTCCTTCTGCTGATCAAGGAATTCCTTCGACCAGTAGCAGTCGATTCCGATTTCTCCGACAGCCACAATCTTGCGGTCAAGGTGCTTTTCCACCTGTGACATTTCGAACTCCCAGTTTGCGTCTACGGAAGTCGGGTGAAGCCCCAGACATGGAAAGATATTATCCTTGTGACGGTCTGCAAAAGCAAACATGGACGCTCGGCTTTGTGAGTCGATGTCCGGAAAGATCAGCCTGGTGACGCCGGCGTCCAAGGATCGTTGCAGAGCAAGGTCCTCTTCGCCTGCGAAGGCTTCGTCGTAAAGGTGTGAATGTGTATCGATGAACTCCATATGTGCATTGTGATGACACTATCATGCAAATGTAGTCATTTTAGTGGAAATACATCATCTTTTATTGACCGTAATGCTGCATCGTTGAAGCAGGTCGACTGTTATGAAGCCGTCTGTCTCCAGGACGGACGTCAGTTCGACGGTTCCGGCATAACTCAGTCCGCTTTCCTGGGCGAGTTCTTCAATGGTAATACCTCGTCTTTGACGTATGGCCTTCAGAAGACAGGCCATGCGGGTTATCCGGTCGGATGATATGTGCCGGCTGTATGTGGATGACAATATCTCAATGTCAGTAATTGTGTCCCGGGATCTCACAACTTCCAACCCTATACTGTCAAGAAACTCCGGTATTGATGTCAGAGGTTCGGCTATCTTGCTTCTTATCAATGTGTTGCAACCTTGTGACCTGATGTCGTCCACCCTTCCCGGGAGAGCATACACGTCTCTGTCATAGGAAAATGCAAGGCGTGCTGTCGTCATGGCCCCTCCCTTGATCTTTGACTCTATCACGACTGTTGCATCACTTAGCCCGGCTATGATACGGTTGCGCCTGAGGAAATGTATTGCCAGCGGTGCTGTTCCGGGAGGGTAGTCTGTGACAAGTGCACAGCCGGGTATCTTGTACATTTCTTCTGCAAAACCTGTATGGCGATATGGGTAAATGCTCTCCGGACCTGTTGCCATGACCGCGATGGTCGGAAGACCAGCCTCTACTGCTGTCTTATGGGCGCAGATGTCCGTTCCTAAAGCCAAACCGCTAACAATCAGCGGCTTCTCTTTTGATGATGCTATCGCGTGGATGCATTTTGCGCACCACTCCTTGCCATATGACGATACGTCGCGTGTTCCCACTACTGCAATCGTCTTTTGTGGCCAAAGTCTGGAGATATGTGTCTTGCTTCTGATGTATAGTCCTACCGGTGGGTCGGCACATTCCTTCAATGACGAAGGGTAGAATTCTTCCGTCCATCCGAGGAAACTGATGTCGAGTTTCGCATATCTCTCCAGCTCTTCGGCAGCATCGTAGACGGCGGATTTTCTTATCACGTCGATATATTGGGAATGCGGCCCGAGCAGCATCTCCAGCTCGTGTCTTCCTACTTTGAATATCTCATGAGCGTCTCCAAAATGTTCTATGAGCGCCAATGCGATCTTCGGCTTGAATCCGAAAATCTTTCCTAATGCACACAGGCAAGCTTTTTCTTCAATATTTTCCATGACGCAATTTTAAAACTAAAATCGGCCTCAAGCCATAGCCTGAAGCCGATTTTAGTCTTTTTTAAACAGTTTTTTTCTGTTTTTTAAAATCCTATGATTTTTTTTAGAGAAATAGATCTGATTTATTCAGCATTCTCGAGAGTGTTGTGCTCGATGCTGAGCACTTCCACGTCAAATACGAGCAAAGTATTAGGCTCTATGAGTCTGATACCGTTCTCGCCATATGCAAGATGACTAGGGATAAAAAGTGTTACTTTACCTCCGACTCCGACAAGACCAAGACCTTCTGTCCATCCTTTGATGACCTGGTTTGCTACAAATTCAGCGTTCTGGCTCGAGTCGAATTCGGTTCCATCCAAAAAATATCCTGTGTAATTGACAGCGACATGATCAGTAGGTATGACCTTTCCGCCTTCACCTTCTGAATGAAGAATGTACTGAAGGCCGCTTTCAGTTTCCTTCACCCCCTCTCTCTTGGCATTTACTATCAGGAAGTAGTCTTCTGTAAATCCGTTCAGCATTTTTTTGTATTCACGTCGGACTGCGAGAAAGTCATTGAGAACACGATTCATCTGATATGGACTTATCCTGAAGTTTGAGGCCCATTCTGTGTCTTCTTCGGTAGTGCTGGCTGGCGCGCCGGAGAGTAGTCCTGCATCGAGTCCTTCTATAAATTCGAGCATATTCACGTGCTCAATACTATCGAAAAAGTCGTTGCTTTGGAGCATTATACCATAGTTGACTCCCCAAAGATAGCATACGTCCCATGAATTTTTGACCGGGATTTCTCTGCCTTCTTTACGAGCTGTGAGAAAGTCCTCGAAAATCGGCGACATGTCATATGGGCTGATCTTGAACTGACTTGCCCAGTCATGGTCTATTCCATATGTTACTGACGGCTCACCTGCTGATATTGCAGTTTTTATTCCCTCTTCAAATTCATTCAGATTCATTTGCTCAAAACTCTCGAAAAATCCGTTGTCTTTGAGCGTGAGACCGAGGTTGACTCCGAGCAGATAACATGTCGAATCGATTGCCTCCTGAGTAGGAGTCCACTCATGGGTGTTATATTCGGCGATTGCGCGGCATTCGAAGTATCCGGCATAAGCATTTTTCTGGTCATTGTTCTGCTGACCCCATGCAGTTGCGCTGAGAGCAACGGCAAGGATTGTCACGATACATTTAATAGCTTTCATTTCTGTGTAATTTATTGCTGTTCGTCGCAAAAATCGGTTTCAAGTTTGACCTGAAACCGATTTCTATTGTTGTCAGAATGTTATCAGATGATAAGAAGTGCGTCGCCATATGGGCCGAACTTATAGTCCTGCTCAAGAGCGACCTTATATGCCTTCATCACGTTCTCATATCCTCCGAACGCTGCCACAGACATGAGCATTGTCGAGCCTGGGCGATGGAAGTTGGATACGATTGCGTTTGGAACTGCAAATCTGTATGGCGGGAAGATGAACTTGTTTGTCCATCCGTCATAAGGGTTTACCTCGTCGTTTGTAGTGACATAAGTCTCAAGACCTCGGATTACGGTAATGCCGACTGCAAGTACCTTGTGACCAGCTCTCTTTGTCTTGTTGATGAGGTTTGCCGCTTCTTCATTGATGATGAGTCTTTCAGAATCCATCTTGTGCTTTGACAAATCTTCCACGTCAACTTCTCTGAAGTGTCCGATGCCCATGTGAAGGGTGATGAAAGCCTTGTTGATGTCTTTGAGGATCATTCTATTGAAGAGCTCGCGGCTGAAATGGAGACCTGCAGCTGGTGCTGAAACCGCGCCCTCGTGCTTTGCGAAGATGGTCTGGAAGTTTTCAGCATCCTCTGGTGTTACCTCCTTCTTTACCCAATCAGGAACCGGAGTCTGTCCAAGTCCGAAGAGAGTAGACTTGAAATCTTCGTAGCTTCCGTCATAGAGGAAACGGAGTGTTCGTCCTCTTGAAGTCGTATTGTCGATTACCTCGGCAACCAAGCTCTCATCCTCTCCGAAGTAAAGCTTGTTTCCGATACGGATCTTTCTTGCCGGATCTACGATCACGTCCCAGAGCCTCTGCTCACGGTTCAGTTCCCTGAGAAGGAATACTTCGATGTCGGCTCCTGTCTTCTCCTTGTTTCCATATAGTCTTGCAGGGAAGACTTTGGTATCATTCAGTACGAATGTGTCGCCCTTGTCGAAATACTCGAGGATGTCTTTGAAGAGTTTGTGCTCGATTTCTCCTGTCTGCTTGTGAAGAACCATCAGCTTGCACTCATCACGCCATCTAGGTGGCTCTGTAGCTATCTTCTCTGCAGGAAGATTGAACATGAATTGTGAAAGTTTCATATATGATGTGAATTTATAAATACAAAATCAATTCATTATACGATTTTTTGCATTTTTTGTTTCACAACATACTGAAAAAAGTGAAAAAATTACACTTTTGCTTCTCTGAATACCTCCAGGATAGATGGATAGGTATTTAAAAGAAATGGAGGAAGGCTTGATTTTGCCACCCATGCCGCTTTTGCTATATCCTCTTCACGCTGGGGAGTGAGGTCTGTCGGGTCTGTATAAAGCATGTCATACCACCATGTGTGCTTGAGATGCCAGATGCCGTTTCTTCTGTAACAGTGGTCGGTGATGCATATGAGTTCCCTAAGCTGGAGCTGGTCTATACCTGTCTCCTCCTGTACCTCGCGCAGTGCGGTCACGCTGATGTCCTCTCCCGGGTCCTGATGCCCTTTAGGCAGATCCCAAAGGCCATTTCTGCTGATAAGCAGGTAGTCTCCGCGTCGGTTTGATACCAATCCTCCTCCCGCATTGACCTCAAGGAATTCGGAGCATATCTTCTTGTAGGTCGATTCTATGTCTGTCGTCGGGATGTATACTTTATGCAGCGACTCGGAGGCCTCTACCATCTCCACCAGACTGTGGATGTCTGCACCGGTTCCTATGTTGAACAGGATTGCATTGGGATCAGCCAGTGCAAGATCATCGGGCGGACAGATTATGATGCATCTCTTTTCGAAGTAGATTTTGTGCATTTGACCTATAATTTTATTAACTTTGCAGGATGTGTGCGTAAGGCACGTTAAATGTTTCTGCAAATATATGCAGAAGATGTGAAGAATAACAATCAAAAATTATAATTATGCAGGCAATTGAAAAGGCAGTGGCAAAGTCCCTTTTGGACATCAAGGCTGTAATGCTTAGACCGGAAAATCCTTTCACATGGGCTTCCGGATGGAAATCTCCTATTTATTGTGACAACAGAAAAGTGCTGTCTTACCCAGAGGCTCGTGAGAATATCTGCCGTTGGATGGCTGATATCATCAAGGCTCAGTATCCGGATGTGGAGGTGATTGCAGGTGTCGCAACCGGCGCGATTGCGCATGGATATCTTGTCGCTCATCTTCTTGGCAAGCCATTCTGCTATGTGAGACCTAAACCAAAGGATCATGGCACAGGTTCTCAGATCGAAGGCCTTCTTGAGCCGGGTGCGAAGGTGGTCGTTGTCGAGGATCTGATCTCGACAGGTATGAGCAGCCTCGCTGCAAAGAATGCATTGGTGAATGCCGGTGCTGACATCATGGGTATGGTGGCTATCTTCTCATATAACTTCCCTCAGTCGCGCAAAGCGTTCGAGGATGCGAATGTTGAGCTGACAACCCTCTCGAACTACGATACTTTGGTAGAGGTTGCCAGTGAGATAGGCTATATCAAGGAGTCAGACATCGAGGTGCTGAAAGAGTGGAGATTCTCTCCGTCGACATGGGGTAAAAACGAGTAATATGGCTGTAGAGATACAAAGCAAAAGGGCAATCGTGTCAAAGGCTCCGTATGAGTTGTACATGTTGTTCACGGATATGCGCAATTTCATACACTTCCTTCCCGAGGACAAGAAGGAGGGCGTGACAGCTGATTATGACTCACTTCATGCGGAGGTCCAGGGCTTCAGCATTGGTCTGAAGGTGTCGGAGCGGGTGCCATATTCCAGGATTGTATTCAAGGATGACGGCGCACCGTTCGGTTTTGAGATTGTGCTCTTCTTCAATCCCGCAGCAGATGATCCATACAAGACAGACTTTCAGATCATTCTTGAGGCGGAACTGAACTTCATGATGAAGACGCTTCTTGGTGGCAAACTGAAGGAAGGTCTGGATAAGATTGTGGATGCGCTTGTTGCCATTTCCGAGGGAAGAATTCCAGAGGGAATTGATCCGTCCATGATGCCTAAGGCTTGATATGAACATAAAGCAGTCATTCATACGATATATGGAAGAGGCGATAGGGCATGAGAATGCCCTTGTCGCTTTTTCTGCTTTTGACCAGCCGGCTTCAACCTCGGTGCGGTACAATCCGTTCAAGTGCTGTCCGAAGATGGATGGAAAGGAGGTATTATGGTCGGAGCATGGCCGAATTCTTCCGGAGCGTCCGGTGTTCACACTGGATCCGCTTTTCCACGCGGGAGCATACTATGTGCAGGATTCCTCGTCGATGTTCGTCGGACATGCCTTCAGGACTATGCTGGCATCTGTAGATATTCCTAAGGGACGTCCTGTGAGGGTGCTTGACCTCTGTGCTGCGCCCGGGGGAAAAACTACTGACCTGGCTGCGTCACTGCGTGAGACTTTCGGTGATAATTTTCTTCTGGTTGCCAATGAGGTGATGAAGGCCCGTGTCGGCATTCTGGCGGATAATGTGGCTCTGTGGGGAGATCCGGCTGTAGTCGTGACATCGGATGACCCCTCTGCTTTTGGTACTTTGCCAGGTTTCTTCGATGTCATTGTGACAGATGTCCCATGCTCCGGAGAAGGAATGTTCCGCAAGGATGAGGAAGCTGTTCAGCAATGGTCCGAGGATAACGTATCTTTATGTGAAGCACGTCAGAGACGTATTCTGGCAGATGTATGGCCATCGCTTCGTGAGGGTGGAATCCTGATATATTCGACATGCACGTTCAATCGAAGGGAGAATGATGGAAATGTAGAGTGGATCGCTTCAGAGCTGGATGCGCAGATGCTTTCATCCGAGGATATCCTGGGAGATATGGCGGGAGTACTGAAGACAGAAAGGGGATACAGCCTCGTTCCGGGGCATGTTGAAGGCGAGGGCCAGTATTGTGCCGTGCTTGAAAAGTGTGGTGATGCAGGCACTCCAGATGCACAGGTAAAGTCAAGGAAAAGTCCTCGTCCGACTAAGACGGCTCCTATACCAGAGGGACTGCAGCGTCTGATGAAGATTCCGGTTGTGTTCAGGACAAAGGGAGAAATGATAACGGCCGTTCCGGAAAACATCGCAGCAGATGTTGCGCGTGTGGAGGATGCGCTGCATGTTGTGGCCGCGGGATGTGCTGTGGGAGTAGTCAAAGGCAAAGATCTGGTTCCCGATGCAGACCTGGCTTTGACTCTTATGTTGTCGGATGGTGCATATCCGTCAGTGGAAATTGACCGTCAGAGAGCTCTTGCTTTCCTGCATAGGGATGCTGTTACATTTCCTGATGCTCCGAAAGGTTATCTTCTTCTCAAGCATGAAGGACTTGCATTGGGCTTTGTGAAGAATTTGGGAAACAGGTGTAACAGTCTACATCCGCAGAGTAGACGTATCAGAATGGATATAAAGTAATTATGAGAAAGATTATATATGTGCTGGCAGCCCTTGTGCTGTCGATGTCGGCTTTCGCACAGTCGTCAGATTATCATCGTAGATACAACCTTCTTCTGGATAGGGTGGGCCCTGCCGGAGTCGGAATGGAAACTCTTATAGAGAACTGGGGAAAGGCTGAACCCAAGAGTATCGATATGCATCAGGCGCGCTTCTTCTTCCTCCTGACCAAGTCTCAGGGAACAGAGGTGGTTGCCCGCCATCAGGCAAGATATCTTGGCAGTTCTCCTGTCCTGACACTTAAGGATTCGACAGGAGCTGAAGTGCATTATTACGAGGTGATCAAGTATGAGGAGGATCTCTTTGCACAGGCATTGGAGGCTTTGGGTAAGGCCATATCTATTGCGCCGAACAGACTTGATCTCCGCTTTATGAAAGCCAATGCCTATATGTCATACGAGAGAGACAATCCGGATCTGACATTGTCGAATGTTCTGGGTATCGTGCATGATTTCATGAATTCTGACTCAAAATGGCTTTATGCCGGAAACTTAGATTCTGCTCCACGTACGGTCGACAGAAGCGAGTTTGCAGACATGATGAAGGATTATTGTTACAGTTTCTTTACTTTGGGCACTCCGACTTCTTATGAGGCGTTCTTAAAGCTCTCGCAAAGGATGAATGGCTATTATAAGAAGGATGCTGATTTTATTGGAAATATAGGTTCGTATTATCTTGTCGCTGCGCAGGATTATAAGATGGCGCTGAAGTATTACGATAAAGCCCTGAAGTTGCAGCCTGACAATAAGGCGTTGGTGAGGAATGCTTTGATTGCATCCCGTAAATTGAATGATTCAAAGCTTGAAAAGAAGTACCTCAAGATGCTTGAGAACTAATGAATATTTCATTGTACATAGCGCGTAGACTCGGTTATAAAGGTCGTATTGTCACGGCGGCGGTAGCAATCAGCTTTCTGGTCGTGATAATAGCGGTTGCTGTGTCTGCCGGCTTCAGAAATGAGATCAGGGACGGCCTTTCAGACCTTACAGGTGATATTCAGCTGACCATGGCAGACATCAATTATCTTGATGAGTCGTCTCCGGTCAGTACAGACCAGACCTATATTCCGTATGTTGAGTCTGTCGAAGGTGTACGGAGTGTAAAGCCTGTCATATATCGCGCAGGTATAGTCAAGCAGTCGGAAGATATCTATGGCGTGATGCTCAAGGGCGTCGAGGGAGGCGTACGGGCCGCAACCGGGGCACAGTTTTCTGATACCGTGGCGCTGGCCGTGTCTGTTCCGTCTTCTCTGGCGGAGAAAGCGGGCTTGAAAAAAGGCGACAGGCTTCTGACATATTTCGTAGGAGACAAGGTCAAGGTCCGTCAGTTCAATATTGTGGATATATACGAACCTTTGGTGAGGACAGATGACCGCCATCTTGTATATGCGGACATCACTGACATGCAAAGGCTCAACGGATGGACTGAAAACCAGACTACAATGTTTGAGGTGTCTCTTGAGGATTCGTATAAGGATGAGGCAAAGATGGACACTGTGACGTATCATATCTTTGATGCCGTTCTTGATAATATGGCAGAGGAAGATGATTTTATCCAGCCGGTTTCTTCGGTCAGAAGGTTTCCTCAGATATTCGAGTGGCTGTCGTTGATCGATTTCAACGTCACTTTCGTCCTGATTCTTATGATTGCTGTGGCAGGGGTAAATATGATGACAGGTCTGCTCATCATGCTTTTCGAGCATATCTCCACTATCGGTCTGCTGAAATCTCTCGGAATGCGCGATTCCAGGATCATGAGTGTATTTCTGACAAGAGCAGCCGGAACAGTATTCAAAGGAATGCTTGTTGGTAATATTCTTGCCTTTGCGTTGTGTTCAATACAGAATGCGACGCATCTGATAAAACTGGACCCGGTGAATTACTTTGTCCCGTACGTTCCGATAAGTTTCAATATGATGGAGATAATTACCGCAGATGTCATTGCATTTGCGGCGATAATGATTCTTCTTTTATTGCCTTCTCTATTTGTACTGCGAATTGATCCATCCAGGACGATAAAGATGGATTAGCGAGGACAGATCTTGCATATTGCGCTGTATAGTGACATTACATTCTCTACATATGCAATAGTCTCCGAACCGTTGAACTTCCCGAGTCTGATGTTTTCTTCGTCAAGGATCGAGTCGTCTCTCATCATCGGGATTACTTTGGCAACATCCGCCCATACATTTGCATTCATCCCTTTCGACCTTGCAAGATTGCGGCAGTCCTTTATCCTGCCTTCTCCTGCATTGTATGCTGCAAGTGTGAAACGTATGCGCTCGGTGTTGCTCATACGGGCCTTCCTATATAATCTGTTAAGCCTTTTCAAATGGCTCGTTCCTGCTATCAGATTCTGCTCGGGGTCTGTCAGGTTATGGATATTGTAGATTGCTCCAGTCTGAGGCATGACCTGCATCAGTCCGCTTGCTCCTCGATGAGAACGGGAACTGATTGAGAATTTGGACTCCTGATAGACTATGGCTGCTATCAGTCTCCAGTCCCATCCGAGTTCTTTTGCGTATTTCTTGAAAAGGTCATCGTAAGGACTGATTATATTGGACCTTACACCTTTTCTGGCTCTGTTTATCGGGTTGAATGGTCTGAAGAACAATGATTGCTTGGTCTTGAAATCATCAGAAACGGTATATTCTGTCAGCCATTCGTTCACTTCACGGACATGGTCCTCTTTCCCTTTGCTGAAGGCAATTGCCGAACAGTCCATCAGATTTTCTGAAAGGATGAGGTCTTCTTTTCCGACTGCATCTTCGTTGTGCATGACCAGAAGGTCTATTGCTCCTGTCTTCAGGGAATCTACGTAATTCACACCTTTCCTTCCGACAACTATCTTTACATTACAGTTGTGGTCGCGTCCAAAATCCTTCAGAACTTCATATGCAAAGCCACTTTCCAGACCATGACTGCTTTTCATGTCGTCTCCCAATTCAATTCCGCATACGATAGTTCTTCCTGAGAAATGGAATATCTCAGCCTTGCTTTCAGACAAAGCCTGTCCGCTGTCATGCATTGGCCGGGCAACCAATACAAGAGCAGATACAGTCAGGAATTTGAGAATTCTGGTATGGTCTTTAAAGATTGACATGCTTACCTTCCACTTTTCAGGCCTCCTCGCGGAGAAACGGCTCCTCCGCCGTTGCCTGCAGATGCCGCCATTGATGAGTTCTTCTTAGGGAATACGTAGAATGGCCATGTGATACCGAATTTGAATGCTCTTTGTGAATTGATATATCCGGCTGCAGTAAAGTAGTCTGCTTCCTTGTTCGGCCATCCCATATTTACATTGATCGCTTTTACAAAGATGGATACCCTCTTCCATTGGATATTCACAAAAGCGTCAATGTATGGACATCCTCCGAACTTCTCTTCAGTCTGATTGTGGAATACTCCAAGTACCGGGTTGTATCCGGGTGCATACCACTTTGTGGTGTACAGACCGTTGGCTCCGATCTGCATCTTCATGACATTCTTGACCACATCAAACTGGAAGTAGTATCTAAGGTTCAGTGACAGCAATGGCAGAGGCATCACATCCTCATTTGAAGAGAACTGTACAGATGCTCTGTTCTCAAGGTGTAACGGTCCAAGTGAGAAGTCCTTGCGCAATGATCCTGAAATCACGCTCATAGGAGTGCCGTTCTGTCGTACTATGCCCTCTGTGTCATAGTAGATGTTGTTGCTCAGCAGTCCATATCCGAAGGATGCGTCCATTTTCCAGCGAGGGATGTGCAGAGATGCCTCCAGTCTGGTTGTCGAGATCTTGCCGAAATCGTTGTCCCACTTGTAGTGGTTTGTGAACAGATGCTGCTGATAGTAGTCAGGCTCCTTGAGTGATGTCTCGAAGTGGGCATTCAGTGTCAGAGGACTCTTCCTGTCTCTGCGGAAAGGATAGGCATTGAATGTCAGGTTTCCTTCGACTTTGAAGTCGTTGATTTCATAACCGAGGAATGTGTAGCGTCCCTTTGCATTCCACTGCATGTACTTCTTGTACTGTCCCTGAGCACCTGCATAGAGGTATATCGAGTTCTGGATGACGTTATGTCTTCCGGTGATGTAGTCTGTCGGCTGGAAGGAGTAGTAGTTTACCAGCTTGTCTCCGACTCCCACGTCAAGTTTAGACACGATGGCATCGCTCTTCCAAGGCTGGAGTCGGATGAAGAACTTGTTCTCGAACTTCATCACCCTGAGTGAGTCATGGCTGCTTGTCGGGTTGAGGTAGAACCTGTCGTTGAAGAACGCTCTTCCATCGCGGTCCGATCCGGAAATATTGTCGGTATATGTCTTACGGATCACAGAGTACTCACTGCTGTGTCCAATGTATGCTGTGGTGATGTCTGTATTCAATGTATCCAATGACTCCTCCACCTTGCGTGCTCTGCGTGTTTCGATCTCTTCCCTGTACATCGCGATCGCCGTCGAGTCGCCGGCTGTAATCAGGCTGTCAAGCTTGAGGTCTTCTTTTTCCCTCAATTTCTTTTCCGCGCGAACCTCCTTGTCCAGGAACGAGAATGGGATTCGGTAGCTCTGGTCAAGGAACAAGGTGTTCTTCTTGATGTCATTGCTGGCATCTTTGAGGTAGATTTCAATCTCTCGCGCATCGACTGTCGTATCTCTCACCCATGTAAGGTCCTTGATACCTCCGTTTTCACTCTTACGCACCCTGTTATAGATGTAGCCCGCATGCATCAGGTATTTCTTTCCTGTGTAATTGGCAGCCATGACTGCATTACGGTTGTTCACGTCTTCTCTCCTGAGCATACCGTTGCTGCCGAAGCGGGTGAACTGAAGCATGATGTTCAACTCGGGAGTGATGTTCTGAGTGGTAAGGATCTTGATGTTGGACTCTTCCTTTTCCTTGTTTGCGAACAGGGTTCCGTAGTAGTCCAGTTCCGTATAAGTGGTCTTTGTATTGTACTTAGGGAGGTTTCCCGGAGTGTAGCTCCACATCTGGTACGGAGTATAGAATATTGCATTCTCCTCTTCCTCTCGCTTGAAGTAGTCATAAAGCTGAACCGGAGAGCCGGCAACTCCCAGCCATGTGGCATTGACATCCTGTCTGTAGAACGGATAGTCATGGAAGTTGTAGTTGAATGATGAGTCAGGTGACTGGTCACGCAGTTCCTCCAGGTCGTGGAAATCCCTGTCGTGCTTCCATGTCACGATCCTCTTGTATTGCATAGAGTCCGGAAAGGCAAATGTCTCAAGTATACGCGGAGTGTTTTCCACAACGCTGTCCTTGTATGCTCTGATGCTGTCCTTTATCGCAATTTTCCTGTTTGCCTCCGCAATGAGCTGGGGAAGTTTCTGCTCTGCATCATATTTCTTGCGCTCACGTCGGCTTAATGATGCATACCATGCCTGATGTCTGGCTACAGCCATCTCAGTGGAGTCTTTGATATAAAGCGAGTCGAGACGAAGCGCGCCAAGAGTATCTCCAGCAGTAATCAGCGAGTCGCGTACAAAGACTCTTGTAGTGGAGTCTTTGACAGCTACATAGTATTTGTAGAAAAACGGATCCGTCAATCTGAGTGAGTCCGGAGCCTTGATTGTGTCTTTTGCCGACAGTATCAGAGTATTTATGATGCTGTCATCCTGGAGAACGATGCTGTCACTATGGTGGGGACGTGATGATGTGTCTGTGGCAGAAGCGACGGCAAGCGTGTCTTCACCCGCATGATAGGAGGAAGCACGCTTGATATCAAGGCCGAACGCCTGCAGTGCCGCGAGCGTCACCAATAGGGCCGGAATCCATATTTTTGCCAAAAAGTTCTTCATACCAAGACGGCAAAGGTACGAATAATTATTGATTATTCAATATTTACACCCTCCGCAGCCATCGTCTCGATAGCCTTGAGGTGGCCGCAGCTGTCTACATATGCAAGGCAGTCTTTAAGAAGGTGAATCCTGTATCCTGCCTTGAGAAGATCTTCGACCGTGTTGCGCACGCAGTATTCTGTTGCAATGCCACATACATACACATCAGTCGTGTCAAGGAGCTCGAGAATCTCTCCCAGAGACTGGTCAGCTGTGTTTCTGCCTTCAAATCCTGAATACTCTTCCTTTTCACGGCAGCAGCCTTTGTCAAAGGTGAGCTCCTCGCATGCATAAGGGAGCAGGTCTGCATGGATTTCTCCTCCACGGGTGCCTGCGACGCAGTGTGATGGCCAGATTCCTCCCTGGTCTTTGAATGAAGAATGGTCTGCCGGATGGTGGTCACGGACAAAAAGTATAGGGAAGGTGTCAAGGATCTCATGGTCCTCTCCGCCCTGTCCTTTAGTCTGTGTGTCTATGAATTTGAGAGTATTCTTTACAGCATTGTCTGCATTCTGACACGCAAGACTTCCGTCTATGAAGTCATAGAGCATGTCGACAACTACTAAAGCATTGTTATTCATGATCTTAAGTGCAGGTTCTTATAACTCGAATTCCTTTATTTCCTTTACGATCCTGTTGATGATGCCCATCTTCAGGTTATATAGGTCGTCTGATATGTCCACCTTGTAATAATGTGGGTTGATCAGTCGCCTTTCGCTCGGGCTGAAATGGTTGAGGGTGTTGTTGTAGTACTCCTTTTTCTCTATTAGTGTATGGAAAGGGACGCATCTCCTGCCGTTTTCCATAACCTTATGCTGGAGTGTCAGCGCTGTATACTCGCCGGCCTCGAAAGTCTTGTATTTGTAACGGTCGTATTCGTCACATACAGTAAAGCTTTCTCCTGCCTCGATTTTCCTGCTGAGCTCGTCTCCTCTGAGACATGTCACATCGACTTTATATACATCTCCTTTCTGAGGATCAGTCTTCATGATTCGATATGTGATCTGGAAACCTGGATTGATGAGCTTTATCTTATCCTCTGATCGTTTGATCACACCTTCTCCGTTGATCTCTACGAGTTTATAGACGTTTCCAAAGCATGGGTTTGCCTTGCTTGTGGCGATGGCGTCGCCCACTCCGTATGAGTCGATGCATGCCCCCTGACGCTCAAGATCTGTAATCAGATACTCGTCCAGTGAATTTGTGGCGAAAATCTTGCAGCCGGTGAATCCGTTTTCGTCAAGGATCCTGCGGCATTCGGCAGAAAGGTATGCGAGGTCACCGCTGTCAAGGCGTACTCCGTATCCTCCCTTGTAGTCATTGTCAATGCCGTTTGCCTTGAATGCCTTCATGGCGTTGAGGATTCCGCACTTGAGTGTGTCGTATGTGTCGATAAGGAGAATGATCGGCTCTCCTTTATGAGTCTTGATGTATGTGTCGTATGCCGTGAATTCGCCCTTGACGCTGCATCCGAATGCTGTCACATAGCTATGAGCCATGGTACCTGTCGAACCGAAGTCGAACATGGCTCCTGTCAGGATGTTTGATGTAGCGCTACATCCTGCGATGATGGCAGCTTTTGCTCCGTATGTCGCTGCCCATGGACCATGTGCGCGGCGGGAACCGAATTCGCTTACGGGTCTGTTTGTCGCGCGGCAGACTCTTGACGCTTTGGTTGCCACTGCCATCTGGTGGTTCATGATGCAGAGCATAGGAGTTTCAAGAACCTGAGCCTCGATCAGAGGACCTTCTACAATGATGACAGGCTGATTCGGGAATACGATTTCGCCCTCTCTCATTGCGTATACCGTGCCGGTAAACTTCATGGCAGAAAGGTAGCCGCGGAAGTCTTTGTACTCTTCTCCAGGAAGGAACTT
>JAEIGA010004629.1_pt1 | contig 21249 bp, 17 predicted proteins | sample 9270691 | NCBI WGS metagenome assembly JAEIGA01 (sample SAMN17057246, study PRJNA624740) | gut metagenome | biome: biome; isolation source: fecal sample | host: Bos grunniens | place: China: Xizang | collected 2019 | reverse complement strand
TCGCTCACCTGCTCCTTCACGCCGTGGTGAGTCTCGCTCCACCAGCGGTTGTAGATCTTGTTGTCGTGGTTACCCGCGCACGATACCGCAGCCTTGAAGAAGTCTGGGTACTGCAACATAGCCGCTGTGGACATAAAGCCACCGCCCGAGTGACCGTGGATACCCACGCGATTTACATCAATATAGCTGTGGCGTGCTGCCAACTGCTCGATAGCCACCTTCTGGTCAAGCAAGCCGTAGTCGCGCAGGTTGCCGTAGCCGTAGTTGTGGTACCACTTCGAGCGGTCGGGGTGACCACCGCGGTTACCTACCGAGATAACGATGAAGCCAGCCTGAGCCAGGCGGTCGGTGCGTACGCTCATACGAGTGTATGGGTAGTTTGTCGCCTCGGTCTGTGGACCTGGATATACATAATCAACGATAGGATAGTGCTTCGTTGAGTCGAAGTCGAATGGCTTGTACATCACTCCATAGAGGTCTGTGACGCCATCAGCCGCCTTAACGGTAAATGTCTCTGGGAACTTATAGCCGTTAGCCAAGAGTTGCGAGAAATCGCTCTCCTCGAGTGTCATCAGGCGGTTACCAGCGCAGTCGTAGAGTGCTGTAACGGGGATAGTATCCACGCGAGAGTAGTTGTCCACGAAGTAGCGGCAAGCATCGTCCACCATTGGAGTGTGGAAGTGGTCGCCCTTGTTGAGGAGTTTCACCTCGCCGCCATCGAGGCTTACAGAGTAGAGGTGCTGGTAGTAAGGGTTCTCGCCCTTCTCGCGACCCATCGCTGTGAAATATACCTTGCGGGCCTTCTCATCCACCTTCAGGATGTTGTGTACATGCCAAGCGCCCTCGGTGAGTTTGCGCTTGAGGTTACCCTCGTCGTCATATAAATATAGGTGAGCCCAGCCGTCGCGCTCGCTCCACTGGATAAGTTCCTTGCCCTTGTTCAAGGCAGAGAGTGGGCGAACCTCGATGTAGGTGTTCATACGCTCCTCGATGATTGGACGCAGCGTGTCGGCGCCGATAGTGTAAGAGCAGATGTCGATGCGGTGCAGGTCGCGGCTTGAGCGGGTCACGAAGAAGCGTGTCTCGTCGCCCAACCAGACGCGTGGCTGGTCGTACATATGGCGCTGCTTGTGCTCGCGTGGCGCAGTTGCGATTGAGAGGGTCTGGTCCTTGAAACGACCTGTCGAAACCTCCTTGCGAGAGTTGTCCTGCATATCGAACACATAGAGGTGATACTGTGGAGCCTCCTTCTCGCCTGGCATCTGATACTTGTAGGTCTCAAGTGTTGGGCGTGGCTGTGCGAGTGCGTTGATTACCCACAACTCCTTCACCGCGCGCTGGTCGGTTACGATTGTTGCGAAGTAGCGTGAGTCGGGCGACCATACGCCGCTTACGCCCTTGCGCTTGCCGTCGAGGAGTTTGTCGGTGTTGAGCAGGCTGTAACCCTGACCATAGCCGAAGTGTGGCTCGCCATCGGTTGTAATCTGTGTCTCAACGATGGTTGTGTCCTTGTCGTCCTTCTTGAGTTTCTCATAATCCTCGCGTGACATACGGTAGAGGTTCAAGTCCTTGGCATATACCACGGTCTTGCCGTCTGGAGATACCGACGCCCAGTAGAGTTGCTTTGTCTCGCGCTCCTTATCCTTGAGGTGTGTGAGTTCCTGTGTCTCGGAATCATAAGAGAAGTAGAATACCTCCTTGCCGCTCACCTTCTTTGGCTTCTTGCCCGCCAGTGAGTCCTCCTTTGAGAGTGGCTTTGGCTTGGCATCCTGCGATGATGTCACCTCGAAAGTGAATGTGCGACCATCCTCCGCAACCTCCAGGTTGTTGATTGGGAGTTGTGTGCCGATGAATGGGTCCTTCACAATCTCGGTAAGTTGTGCCGCCAACTTATCGTTGTCGAACAGTGGTGTGCGCTTGCGTGATGCAGGATCTACAACATACCACGATGTGCCGTTGCTGGTCTTGTAACTATACCAGAACTTCTCGCCCGAGAGGAACCAGTGTGGATCAACCGATGTCGAGAACAACATATTCTGCAACTTGCCCGCAGTGTATCGCTCCGCCAATTCGTAGCGATTGCGTGTGCGGGTATTCTCTCTCTCCGTAGGTTTATTCTCTGCCGAGGCGGTGTAGATGGCTGCCACGCAGAGCATTGATACGATAAATCTCTTCATTTATTTCCTTTTATTTGTTCTGTGACTTGAAGTAATTGCTGAAGTAGAGCAACTGATACTGAATTGAGTTGCGCCAGTAATCCCAGTTGTGAACGCCCTCGCGCACATAGAAGTCGTGCTTGATGCCCGCCTTGAGCAGACGCTCGTGGAGGTCGCAGTTCACGCCGAAGAAGAAGTCATCGTAACCGCAGTCGATGATAAGGCTCAACTGACCTGGCTTGATACGATCAACGAGGTTTACAACGGTGTGCTCCTCCCAGTTCTCTGGGTGCTCCTCGATTGTGCCGAGGCGCTTTGAGATACCCCAGTTCTTTGGGAAAGGACGGATATCCACACCGCCCGATGTGCTACCAGCAGCGCCGTAGATGTCGGGGTTACGGAAGGCGAGGTAGAGCGCGCCGTGACCACCCATCGAAAGGCCAGAAATAGCGCGTGACTCGCGGCGAGGGTTGGTCTTGTAGTGTGAGTCGATGTACTCGATGAGCTCCTTCGTAACGAATGTCTCATACTTGTAGGTTGGATCTACGGGGCTGTCGAAGTACCAGCTGTCGTAGCCGCCATCGGGCAACACAAGCATAATACCGTAGCGGTCCACCCAATCAGAGGCCTTGCCCCAGGCGTCCCACTCCTCGAACTTGCCGCTGTGACCGTGCAGAAGATAGACCACCGAGAGGTCCTTCATCTCGTGGTAGCCGTCAGGCAAAACCACCCTCACCATCACATTCTTATCCATAGCCTTGCTATGAATGGCGATAGTCTCACGCTGGAAAGACCACGCCGAGCAGCACACCAAAATGGCTGCCATCAAGAGGAAAAGTTTTTTCATATTAATTTGAGTTTTGTTTTTACTTTCGCAGTAATGTGCAAATATACTCAAAAAGAGTGGAAAAGATGAGGTTTTAACCAAATAAATTCCTAATTTTGCAAATAGTGTAAACAATCAATAAAAAACTAAATAGAATGAAGGCAAAATTTATTTTGGTGGCTGTGGCTGCCGTGGCGTTGCTCTCGGCGTGCTCGGGCGAGTGCAAGAAGACAGAGTTGTTCAATGGTCAGGACCTTTCGGGCTGGGTCGGTTTTGTTGATCCCGAGAGCGGTGTTTCTGCCGAGCAGGTATATTCTGTAAAGGATGGTAACATCTATGTTGAGGGTCAGCCTTTCGGCTACCTCCGCACCGAGAAGAAGTATGGTGACTATACTCTCCATGTTGAGTGGCGTTGGATTGGCGAGGGCACAAACAGCGGTCTGTTCCAGCGTGTGCAGGATGGCGACAAGTTGTGGTGTACAGCCATCGAGTGCCAGCTTTGCAGCGGTAAGGCGGGCGACTATGTGATGCTCGGCGGCGCGCAGATTCGTGAGGTTGAGTGCGTGGGCGAGTACCCTGTAAAGGATCGCATCGGCGATTACGAGAACCCAGTGGGCGAGTGGAATTCAGCCGACATCACCTGCGTTGGTAATGTTATCAAGGTGAAGATTAACGGCAAGGAGCAGAACGAGTGTACTTGCGACTTCACCGATGGTTACATCGCACTCCAGAGTGAGGGTGGGCCTATTGAGTTCCGCAACATCTACATCACAGAGTAGCGAGTATCTTTTGGGTAAATTTTGCTTTGCGCTCCTCGACAATAGGTCCACTATTGCCTTCGGAACTTAAATCAAAATTTCCTCAAAAATCTGATTCGCCGCAAGTGTGAGATGTGATTATAGAAACAAAAAAATGTCAGACCGAAAAGTCTGACATTTTTACTTTTATAATATATTATCTTCGGTGGCGGGGCGGGGGTGGCGCGTGAAACGCGCTACGCCACCGAAGATGCAGGCTGAAGCCTGCGCCTTATTACTCAACATACAGCACCAGGCCCTTCAGGTATTCGCCCTCGGGGTGGTAGATGTTGATAGGGTGGTCGGCGGGCTGGGTGAGTTGGTGCAGGATGCGTACCTTTCTGCCAGCGATTGCCGCAGCCGAGAATACTGTTGTGCGGAACAACTCCTTCGATACCGCCTGTGAGCAAGAGAATGTGAAGAGGATACCGCCGCTCTTAATCTGCGACAAGGCGCGAGCATTGATTCTCTTATATCCCTGCATTGCGTTGCCCAACACCTTGTGGTGCTTTGCGAAGGCTGGTGGGTCGAGGATGATAAGGTCGTACTTGCTGCCAATCTGCTTGATGTACTCCACCGCATCAGCCGCCACAGCCGAGTGCTTCACGCTGTCGCCAAAGTTGAGTTTCATATTCTCCTCGGCGAGTTGTACGGCGCGCTCCGAAGCATCCACCGAACAAACCTCCAAAGCGCCTCCCGAAGCCGCATAGACCGAGAAACCGCCCGTATAGCAGAATGTGTTGAGTACGGTGCGTCCCTTCGAGTAGTGCTTCACGAGTTCGCGGTTCTGGCGCTGGTCGAGGAAGAAACCTGTCTTCTGACCCTCCTCCCAGTTCACGAGGAACTTCTCGCCGTTCTCCTTCACGATGTGTGCCTTGTGGTCGCTCTTGCCCCAGATGTAACCATCCACCGCGTTCAAGCCAGCCTTGAAAGGTACGGTCTGCGAACTCTTGTCATAGATGGCTGTGAGTTTCTCGCCGTAGGTGTTACGCAGAGCCTCGGCAATAGCCATACGCGAGAGGTACATACCCACCGAGTGGCATTGCACCACAGCAACCGAGTCGTAGATGTCAATCACCAGACCAGGCAGCGAGTCACCCTCGCCGTGGACAAGACGATAGCAGTTCGTGGCCTCGTTGTCGGTAAGGTCGAGCGTGCGGCGCACATCATACGCCACTGCGATGCGGTTGTTCCACCACTGCTGGTCAATATCCTCCTCCTGCTCGAAGGTAAGCACACGCACGGCGATAGAGCCAATCTGATAGTGACCGCGAGCGATGAACTCGCCCGACTTGGTGAATACATCCACCACCTCGCCCTCTTTAATCTCGCCCTCGCTCTTCACGCGCTCGATAGCGCCCGAAAAAATCCAGGGGTGGCGACGCAGGAGTGACTCCTCCTTACCTCGTCGAAGGAATATTTGTGTTCTCATATTTTTGTGATTGATTATCGTTTTGTTGTCTTCTCTTGTCGTAGCGACGATGTGGTCGGCGTGGGCGCTTCGGTGCGCTCTTTATGACCTCCGCCGCTGGGGTTATCTCAAACGAGGGTAACTCCTTGATGGGAGGTGTCGCCATCAGTTTTTCGTAAATCTTGATGCAGACCCACGCATCCGTTGCGGCATACATCTGCTGTTGTGGGGTGAGCGTGCTCGCCTCCCAGTTGCTCAAGCGTTGCGCCTTCGACACTCTCTCGCCAAGCACCAGAGCCGACATCTTACGCAGACTCTTCTCCTCAATTCCCCAATACGACGCCATCTGTTGAAGGTCGATGAAGCCGCGCTCCTTGAAGTTACGCAGGGCGTGCAACGAGCGTATGTCGCCCGCCACATCGGCGCCAATCTTCTTGATTGCGGGGTTGCTCAAAACCTTTAGTATGGCTGGGTGGAGTTTGGTGCGACACAGACGGATGAGGTAGCAATGCTTTGATGTAGAGAGTTGTAGCAGAGCCACCTTGTTCGTCACGCCCGCCTTGAACGAAGGGCGTGTCTCGGTGTCGAAGCCGATGATTTGCTGTGCGCCAAGGTCGGCGCAGACCTTCTCAATCTGCTCCTCACGATCGACGACGATTATGCGCCCGTCGAAGTGAGCCGAGGGTAACTCGGCCGTCTGCTCGTTTGATATGGTAGATTGAAAAATCATCGTTTTTAACTTTACGAACCGCAAAGTTACTTATTTATTATGAGTTTTCCGCTTATAGCGCTCGAAATTTTACCATCTTCTTGCATCTGCTCGATTGTCGAGGCGATGACGGCGGGCTCAACCTTTATCTCGCGGCAGAGTTCGCGGGCGGTGAGTGGCTTGCGCTCCAGCAGGCGCAGAATGGTCGCCGCAAGGTCGGTTTTCTCGCTTTTTATGCGGCGTTTGTTTGCCAGGCACACATCGCACACACCACAGGGAACAGCCTCATCATCACCAAAATAGCGCTGGATGACAACGCTGCGGCACTCCTTCTCATTGGCGGCATAGGAGAGCATATTCTCGAAACGCTCCTCCATCAGTTTTTTGCGGTGGTGGTAGGTCTCGGGCGCAATGAAGAGGTCCTTGGTAGGCAGGCGCTCCTCGTTGAAGAAGAGCATTGGCGACGAGTTGGCGGGAATATAGCGGATGATTCTCATCTGCCACATTCTCTTGAGCAACTCCTTCACCTTCTCGACCGTGTAGCCGCTGGTGGCGGCAATCTGCTTCTCGTCGATTGTGCGGAACTCGGTGAAGATGCCGTTGTAAAGTCGTAATATCGTGCGAATTATATGGTCAAGGTCGTTGCGATCAACGCGTATCTTGTAGAGGTCGTCGCGGCTGATGCAGAACATCACCTTTGCGGGGTTTTCCATCTCCTCGGTGAGGGTGAGGTAGTTGTTCTGCTCAAGCAAATCCATCACCGCCTTTACCGTGCCGACATAGATTCTCTCGCGGCGACAAAATTCGTGTATGTTGAATACTATCGAGGCATACAGACCATCGCCTACGGCCATCTGCACAAAGTCGCACACCTTCTCATAGACATTGCGAATGGTATCGAGCGAGGGGAACTCCTGCTCGAAGCGTTTTGTTATTCTGCTCTGGTCGTCGGACGCCACTAAAAGCACGGCATAACTGCGCTTGCCGTCACGACCCGCGCGACCCGCCTCCTGGTAGTAACTCTCCAGCGAATCACTCATCGTGTAGTGTACCACAACCCTCACATCCGCCTTGTCGATACCCATGCCGAAAGCATTGGTAGCCACCATTATACGCACTCTGCCCGATGTCCACTCCTCCTGTCGCATCGTGCGCTCGGCGTGGGGCAGACCAGCGTGGTAGTATGACGCCGAGATGCCCTCGGCGCGTAGTGTCTCGGCGAGTTGCTCGCAACCCTCGCGGGAGCGCATATAGACAATTCCCGAGCCCTCGACATTGCGAATTACGCGCAATAATTGTTCGTTCTTATCGTCGGTGTGGCGCACCGCATACGAAAGATTTGGGCGGGCAAAACTGCTGCGGATGATGTGCGGCTGCTCAAAGCCGAGATGGTGCATAATATCCTCCGCCACCATATTTGTAGCCGAGGCAGTGAGCGCCAGAACGGGGGTGTCGGGGAGCATTTTTCGTATCTCGGCGATACGCAGATAGGATGGGCGGAAGTCGTAGCCCCACTGCGAGATACAGTGTGCCTCATCAACGGCCAGAAGGCTCACATTCATTCGCTGTACGCGCAATCTAAACGCATCTGTTGCAAGTCGTTCGGGCGCTACATAGAGAAAGCGCACATCGCCATAGACGCAGTTGTCCAGAGCGATATCAATCTGCGTGAACGACAGTCCCGAGTGGATGGCAACGGCTGGGATGCCGAGTCGTTTTAGTCTATCCACCTGGTCCTTCATCAGCGCAATCAGAGGGGTGATGACGATGCAGACTCCCTCCTTTGCAAGGGCGGGCACCTGGTAGGTGAGCGACTTGCCGCCACCCGTTGGCATCAGGGCAAGCGTATCGCGTCCACTCATAATTGAGTGGATGATTTGCTCCTGACCTGGGCGGAACTCCTTGTAGCCCCAATATTTCTCAAGCGTCGCCTTCAGCAGCGCCTCCATATTTTCATTTTGCATCGCCATACGGTGCAAAAATACAAAAAAGCGCAGTAAGTTTTGCATTTGCCGATGTTTTTTTCTAATTTTGCCACGATATAGGTTAATTGATTCACTATGAGAATTAAGCAAGAGTATAAAGTTAGGAATATCGCGGGCGAAAATGTTGTCATTATGCAGGGTCATCACGGCGCTGATTTGACACGCATCATCTCGCTTAACGACAGTGCTCTTTTGCTCTGGGAGGTACTCTCTGGCAAGGATTTTTCGGTGGAGGATGCTGCCGAGGTGCTTGTGCAGAATTACGAGGTGGAGGCTGTAACGGCTGCGGCCGATGCCCAGAAGTGGATTGATAAACTTGCAGAGTGTCAATTACTTGAGTAGTGTATTAGGATGATGAAGTGGCGAAATAGAGGAGGCGTGAAAATCGCATCGGCAATCGCGTTGCTTGTGCTCTACATCTCGACGATGGTGGCAGGCGATGTGATGTCGTTGATGTGCGGTTGCTGCCACCACGACCACGCTGCGGATGTACACACTGCGTTCCGCCACATCCATAAGTGCGACGCCGAGGAGTGCCACCACGACCACGCGTTGGAGTATGCTGTGCCCGAGATGAAGGGTCGCTGCTCGTGCAACCACGACCACTCGACAGAGATTAAACTCTACACACCCCCACAGACCCTCGAAAACTCACTTCGCCAGACTATTCTGCAGGCGGTGCTGATGGATAATTCGGTGACCATAGAGTCGCCCGAAGGTGCATTATCATTTGTTTATCAGGAACATATCTTGCCCTCGCTGACGGCGGGGTATGGCGGCGGACAATCTCTGCGCGCTCCGCCTGCGATAGTGTAATTTGCTTGTAATGTGCGCTTTGGTGGCGCACGGAAGTTTAATTATATTATCATCAAAAAGACTATGAAAATCAAAAATATTTTGCTTTGTGCATTGCTTTCGCTCGTTGGTTACAGCGTTAGCGCACAGAATGTTAGCGGTGTTGTACGCGATGCCTCAAATGGCGAGCCATTGATCGGTGCTTCGGTCTATTGGCTGGGTACAAATGTGGGTATCGGCACCGAACTTGATGGCTCCTACAAGTTGCATCAGGTGAAGGGTTACGATCAGTTGGTTGCCGCCTATGTGGGCTACCAGAGCGACACAATCAAGGTCGAGGCGGGCGTTACCGTGGTGGACTTTGCATTGAGGAGCGCCACCGACATCGAGGAGGTGGTTGTTGAGGGTGGTCTTGGCAACTACATCAAGCACGACGGTCTCTTGAAGGGCGAGACAATCTCGTTTGCGGGTCTTTGTAAGATGGCCTGCTGCTCGCTTGCCGAGAGTTTCGAGAACTCGGCTTCGGTGACTGTGGGTTATAGCGATGCAATCTCTGGCGCGCGCCAGATTAAGATGCTCGGCTTGACTGGTACCTACACCCAGATTCTTGACGAGAACCGCCCGATTATGCGTGGTTTGAGCGCCCCTTACGGCTTGAACTATACGCCAGGTATGTGGCTCAACTCTATCCAGGTGTCGAAGGGTGTGGCTTCGGTTACGGCTGGTCACGAGGCTATCACGGGTCAGATTAATATGGAGCACCGCAAGCCTACCGACGAGGAGCGCCTGTTTGTGAACCTTTATTTCGACAGCGAGTTGCGCCCCGAGATTAACCTCTCGTCGGCTATTCCTTTGACTGCTGACAAGCGTCTCTCGACTGTGATTTTGGCTCACGGCTCGATGGATACCCAGTCGCACGATATGAACAAGGATGGTTTCCGCGACCTTCCCGAGACACGCCAGATTAACATCGCCAACAAGTGGCTCTATCAGGGCAAGAATGGCGAGCAGTTGCGCTGGGGTTGGAAGTATGTCGATGAGAACCGCTTGAGCGGTGAGATGGCGTACAAGCACTCGATGCGTGATGAGATGACCGAGTCGCTTTCGGTGTATGGTTCGCATATGGACAACAAGGGAGCGAATGCTTATGTGAAGTTTGGTATGCCAGTCGGTAAGTCGGTTTACGACGAGGTGGAGGGCGAGGAGTTGCGCTCGAATATCGCCTTTGTTGCCGACTACAACTACTTCAAGGAGGATGCCTACTTCGGTCTGAATACCTACGATGGTCACGACAGCGCGTGGTGGTTGAACTTTATGTATGCTCACTACTTCTCGCCTCGCTCGTCGATGATTATGGGTGCTTCGGCATCGATTTCAAATAGCACAGAGACATTGAAAAACAATGTCGTGCTGGCAAACAAGGAGCGCTGGACAGGCGTGGCGTATAATATCAAGCAGTATGTTGAGCCAGGTTTCTATGCCGAGTACACATACAATGTGCCAGAGAAGTTATCTTTGGTGCTGGGTGTTCGTGGAGACTGGATGAGCGGAAAGGATATTGAACCAGCGATGCCAGATGCAGGCGTGGATAATGTTGCCTTCTATACCCCAGAGCAGCGTTTTGCCTTGACCCCTCGCTCTCATATCCGTTGGAATGTGACACCTTCGACCGTGGTGCGTGCGTCGGCTGGTTTGGGTTATCGTCGTGCAAGCATCTTTACCGATAACATCTGGATGATGGCGACGGGTCGCAAGATTATCACTAAAGACCTTAATAACGACATCGAGCAGGCGCTCACGGCGGGCGGTAGCATCACGCAGACCCTCAAGTTGGGTGGCTATGCTGATGCAACAATCAGTTTCGACTACTTCCGCACACAACTCTACAACACTGTGTTGGCAGACCAGGAGTTGGGCGCAGCGATGAATACTCCAGCCGATGAGATTTGGATTTACAACACTGATGACAAGTCGTTCTCTGATACCTATCAGGTCGATTTCCAGTGGACTCCAGTCAAGGGTCTTGACCTCTTCGCAACCTACCGCTACACCAACGCGAAGGTTAGCCTTTTGCGCGATGGCGTGAGCCACCTTGTGGAGCGTCCACTCACAAGCCGCTATAAAACTTTGCTCAATGTACAATATGCGACCCCATTCCGTCGTTGGGTATTTGATGTTACAGCCCAGTACAATGGTCCTATGCGCCGTCCATCGCTTGATGGTGACATCACACGAAGCGACCTCTCGCCCGCATACCCTATGTTCTATGCGCAGGTGAGCCGCAAGATTCGCGATGTGGAGGTATATCTCGGTTGCGAGAATATTGCTAACTATATGCAGCAAGACCCAATTCTCAACACCGCCGACCCATTCTCGCCAGCGTTTAACTCGTCGAGTGTGTGGGGTCCGTTGATGGGACGCAAGTTTTATATAGGTTTGCGCTACAACCTGTACTAAATGCGTCTAAAAAGTGATTTCAGCGTTACGCTCGCTCTCGAAATCCTCATTTACGCCCAGTAAACTGCGGTTTCTTGAGTCTCGCAAGCCTTGAAATCCCAATTTTATCCGCATTTAGGGGGTAGGGAAAAAGGTAAATAAAAACAAAATAAAATAGGTAAAACACTTAAAACTTATACAACTATGAAGAAGATTTTAATGCTCTGCCTCGTGGCAGTTTTGGGTTTCGGTATCGCTGATGCGGTAGCACAGAAGAAGGATGTGAATGTGAAGACCACAGTGTTTCTCACTGACATCGACTGCGAGGGTTGCGCCAAGAAGGTGACTAACTCTATCCCATTCGTTAAGGGTGTGAAGGATGTTAAGGTTGATGTTCCTACAAAGACCGTTACCGTGACTTACGATGCTACAAAGAGCAACGATGAGGCTTTGGTAAAGGCGTTTACAAAGATTAAGGTTAAGGCTGCGCCAGCGCCAGCAAAGAAATAGGGATAATCTCTTGTATGATAAAAGGACTGTCGAGAATCGGCAGTCTTTTTTTTGTTGTTGTGCGGGAAATTTATCTTCGGCGGCAGAGGGGTATATAAATAACGGAAGGAATAACACTTTGTGAAAAATTTACTATATTTGTAATATCGTAATTACTAACCTTAAAACTCGTTGAAATATGAATTCAAAACGCCTTTATTCGTTGGATGCGTTGCGCGGTTTCGATATGTTTTTCATTATGGGACTCTCGGGACTGATTGCGGCGTTGTGTGCTTTGGCGCCTAATGCCTTTACCGATGCTATCGCATTGCAGATGAAGCATGTAGCGTGGGATGGTCTGCGTCATCACGACACCATCTTCCCTCTGTTTTTGTTCCTTGCGGGAGTGTCGTTCCCATTCTCGATGGCAAAGTCGCAGGAGATGGGCGCATCGAAGGGGCAAATCTACCTGAAAATCGTTCGCCGAGGCGTGATGCTTATCCTGCTCGGTATGGTCTATAATGGTCTGCTCCGTCTGGAGTTCGATACGCTGCGTTGCGCGAGCGTTTTGGGTCGTATCGGTCTGGCGTGGATGGTGGCGGCGCTGCTCTATGTGAGTTGCGGCGTGAAGGTGCGCGCGGCGTTGTCGGTGGCAATCCTGGTGGGTTATGCACTGCTCTCGAAGTATGTCGGTGCGCCCGATGTTGAGGGTGCTGACCCTCTCTCGATGCAGGGCTCGCTGGTGGGCTATATCGACCGATTGTTTATGCCTGGTAAGTTGATTTACGACGGCGGTCGCTTCGACCCCGAGGGTCTGTTGTCGGCTCTGCCAGCGGTGGTGACGGCTATGCTCGGTATCTTTACGGGCGAGTTGATTCGCTTGCCAGAGGAGCGAGTTTCGGGTAATCGCAAGAGCCTTTATATGGTGCTTGGCGCGGTGGTTCTGGCGTTGGTGGCTGTGGCTGCAAAGGGCTTTGTGCCAATCAATAAGATGCTGTGGTCGAGCACATTTGTATGCGCGGTGGGTGCTTACTCGCTGGCGTTGATGGCGCTGTTTTACTATATCATTGATGTGCGTGGTTGGCGCAGTTGGACACTGCCATTCAGGGTTGTTGGTATGAACTCAATCACGATATATCTTGCCCAGAGCATCATCAATTTCAGAGGTATTTCCAACTTCTTCTTCGGCGGTGTGGCGGGTCTTTGCTCCGAGCCCTGGGCGGCTGTGGTGAACTCTGCGGGCTATGTTTTGGTCTGCTGGTTGTTCCTCTACTTCCTCTATCGCAAGCAGGTCTTTTTGAAGATATAGAAATCGTAGGCAAAATGTGTGTATAATTTGCATTTTTTTTGTATTTTTGCCAGATATAATTGCTTACTATGGCTGAAAAAGAGATAATAGATACAATAGAGGGCGAATACAAATATGGTTTCACCACCGATATCGAGACCGAGACCATCGCTCGTGGTTTGAACGAGGATGTCATCCGCCTTATATCGGCAAAGAAGGAGGAGCCCGAGTGGATGCTGGAGCGCCGTCTGAAGGCGTTTCGCCACTGGCAGCAGATGCCTCTCCCGGAGTGGGCGCATCTCAACATCCCCGAGATTGATTTTCAGGATATAATCTACTATGCTGCGCCCAAGCAGGTTAAGAAACTCGGCTCGATGGACGAGGTGGACCCTGAACTCAAGCGCACATTCGACAAGTTGGGTATTCCACTTGAGGAGCAGATGGCGTTGGCGGGCGTTGCTGTTGATGCCGTGATGGACTCTGTGTCGGTAAAGACCACCTTCCGTGAGACTTTGGCGGAGAAGGGCATCATCTTCTGCTCAATCTCGGAGGCTATCCGAGAATATCCCGAACTCATACAGAAATATCTCGGTACGGTTGTTCCACACACCGACAACTACTACGCTGCGCTGAATGCCGCAGTCTTTTCCGATGGTTCATTCTGCTACATCCCCAAGGGCGTGCGCTGCCCAATGGAACTCTCGACCTACTTCCGCATCAATGCCGAGAATACGGGTCAGTTCGAGCGCACACTGCTTGTGGCGGATGAGGGTGCTTATGTGAGTTACCTCGAGGGCTGTACTGCGCCTCGTCGTGACGAGAATCAGTTGCACGCCGCGGTGGTGGAGATTATCGTGGAGCGTGATGCCGAGGTGAAATACTCTACCGTGCAGAACTGGTACCCAGGCGACAAGGAGGGCAAGGGTGGAATCTATAACTTCGTGACCAAGCGAGGTCTGTGTCGTGAGGGCGCGCGCCTCTCGTGGACGCAGGTGGAGACTGGCTCGGCCATCACCTGGAAGTACCCAAGTTGCGTTCTGTTAGGCGATAACTCGGTGGGCGAGTTCTACTCTGTGGCGATGACAAACAACTATCAGCAGGCCGATACGGGTACAAAGATGATTCACATCGGTCGCAACACCCGCAGCCGCATCGTCTCGAAGGGTATCTCGGCGGGCAAGAGTCAGAATGCCTATCGTGGTCTGGTGCGCGTAGCGAAGGGTGCGGAGAATGCCCGTAACTACTCGCAGTGCGACTCTCTGCTGATTGGTGACAAGTGTGGTGCACACACCTTCCCAGTGATTGATACGCGTAACTCGTCGGCTGTTGTGGAGCACGAGGCAACGACATCGAAGATTTCCGAGGAGCAGTTGATGTATTGCCGTCAGCGCGGTCTCTCGACCGAGGATGCTGTGGGTCTTATCGTGAACGGCTACGCCCGCGAGGTGCTGGCGAAGTTGCCGATGGAGTTTGCCGTTGAGGCGCAGAAACTGCTGGCTATCAACCTTGAGGGCTCGGTGGGTTAATTTTAGTTTGAGAATAAAACAAATAGATATGTTAAAAGTTAAGAATTTGCACGCCTCGGTGGGCGATAAAGAGATACTTCGTGGTATCAACCTTGAGGTTCACGCAGGCGAGGTACACGCCATTATGGGTCCTAACGGCTCGGGTAAATCGACGCTCGCTTCGGTGCTGGCTGGTAACGAGAAGTTTACCGTAACCGAGGGTGAGGTGGAGTTTATGGGTCAAAACCTGCTCGATCTTTCGATTGAGGACCGTGCCCGTATGGGTCTCTTCCTGGGTTTTCAGTATCCTGTTGAGATTCCAGGTGTTACGATGGCTAACTTTATGAAGATGGCGGTGAATGAGCAGCGTAAGTTCCGTGGCGAGGAGCCATTGACAGCGGGCGAGTTCCTGCGTATGATGCGCGAGAAGAGTGCCGTAGTGGAACTCGATTCAAAACTTACGAGCCGCGCCGTAAACGAGGGTTTCTCGGGTGGTGAGAAGAAGAAGAACGAGATTTTCCAGATGGCAATGCTCGACCCAAAGTTGGCGGTGCTCGATGAGACCGACTCTGGTCTTGACATCGACGCTTTGCGCGTGGTGGCTACGGGCGTTACGAAGTTGCACACGCCAGAGAACGCTACGGTGGTGATTACCCACTATCAGCGTCTGCTGGATTACATCGTGCCTGACTTTGTCCATGTGCTCTATCACGGTCGCATCATCTATTCGGGCGACAAGTCGTTGGCACTGAAACTCGAGAAGGAGGGTTACGATTGGCTTATTAACGAATACGACAAGTAGCGATGGGTGTGGTTGAATATTTGACCTCGTTGTGTGACGGCAACCTTGCCTCGGGAGAGATTACTCTCGCGGACGGTACGCCTGCGTTGCTATTGGTAAACCCCACCAAGGTTGAGTGTGGTGTTGCCGAGCAGGGCGAGGAGTATCTGGTTGTTGTGCATACCCACGACGGCGAGTCGAAGTTGGTTGTGGACCTTATGCCATATGCCAAGTTGCGTATGGTGCAGGTGTCGCTCGATAATGCCAAGTGCCGCTGCGAGATGCGTCAGCAGGCGGGCAGCCAGAGTGATGTGGTGAGCATCGCAGTGGGTGCAGGCGAACTCGATTATATGTTTGATTTGAATGGCTCTTACGCTGTGAGCAACCTCCGCACAGCCTTCTTGGCTGGTGGCGAGGAGAGTGTCAAGGTGGGCGTGAGAGTAAACCATAATGTCTCGGATTGCAGCAGCCACTCTTTGGTGAAGGGTGTTGCGGGCGGCAAGGCGCAGGGCGAGTTTGAGGGTATGGTCTATGTGGCGACCGATGCCCAGCGCACTGATGCTGTGCAGACCTCGCGTAATATCGTCATTGGCGACGAGGCTCGTATCCAGACCAAGCCACAGTTGGAGATTTATGCCGACGATGTGAAGTGTTCTCACGGCGCTACCGTAGGGCAACTAGACTCGGAGGCTATTATGTATATGCGTCAGCGAGGACTCTCCTTGCAGCAGGCGAAGCGCTTGCAGATTGAGGGCTTCGTGAGTGATATTGTACTCCGCTCGGCGGAGTTTGGTGAGGCTCTGGCGCAGGAACTCACCGCAAAACTTGAGACACTGTAAGATGTTTGATGTAGAGACCATACGCAAAGATTTTCCTATCCTTTCACGCTTGGTGAACGGCAAGCCGCTCGTCTATCTTGATAGCGGCGCTACGGCGCAGAAGCCCGAGTGTGTGATTGAGTTGGTAAATCGTATGCACCGCGAGCAGAATGCCAACATCCATCGTGGCGTGCATCACCTCTCGGAGGAGGCTACCTCGATGTATGAGGCGGCGCGCGAGTGCGTGAGGGCGTTCATCGGTGCGGCGGCGCGTGAGGAGGTTATCTTTACGGCGGGCGCTACGGCGTCAATCAATACGGTGGCGTATGCGTGGAGCGAGAAGTTTTTGAAAGAGGGCGATAACATCATCGTCAGCGAGATGGAGCACCACTCCAACATCGTGCCCTGGCAGATGATGGCGCAGCGCAAGGGCGCCGAGTTGCGTGTCTTGCCATTCGATGACGAGGGCCGCCTGATGACGGAGAAGTTGGATGAGTTGCTTGACGAGCGCAGTAAGTTGGTTGCCGTTACGCAGGCTTCGAATACTCTCGGTACGCGCCCCGACCTGAAGTATATCATCGAAAAGGCTCACGCGGCGGGCGCTGTGGTGATGGTCGATGGTTGTCAGGGCGTTGTTCACGGCGGTGTGGATGTTGCGGCACTCGATTGTGACTTCTACGCCTTCTCGGGTCATAAACTCTACGCCCCTACGGGTATCGGTGTTCTGTATGGCAAGCAGGCATTGCTTGAGCAGATGCCTCCCTTCCTGTGCGGTGGCGATATGGTGGATAGGGTGTCATTTGAGCGCACAACCTATGCTCCGCTGCCGCTAAAGTATGAGGCGGGTACATCCAACTATATCGGCGCTATCGGTCTGGGCGAGGCGGTGCGTTATCTGCAAGGCTTGGATATGCAGGCCGTCGAGCAGCACGAGCACGATTTGACCGCCTATGCCGAGCAGTTGCTTTCACAGGTGGATGGTCTTCGCATCTATGGCACGACGGAGGGCAAGTGCTCGATTGTTTCGTTTAATGTCGAGGGTGTGCATCCATACGATATGGGAATGATTCTCGATAAGTTGGGCATTGCTGTGCGTACGGGTCAGCATTGCGCCGAGCCTGTGATGCAGCACTATGGCGTTACGGGTATGTGTCGTGCGTCGATTGCGATGTACAACACGCGCGAGGAGATTGAGGCGTTGCATCGTGGCGTGGAGCGCGCGGTGCGAATGTTAAGATAGCAAACAAAAAACCAAACTAAAAGAGAAGATTATGTTTATAGTTCTTGAGGGAGTTGATGGCTCTGGAAAATCAACACAGATTGCCAATCTGCGTAAGATGTTTGCCGAGCGAGGCGTTGAGTGCGAGTATCTGCACTTTCCCCGTTTCGACGCCCCCTATTTTGGCGATATGATTGCCCGCTTTCTGCGTGGCGAACTCGGTTCGATTGATCAGGTTGATCCATATATTGTGGCTCTGCTCTATGCTGGCGACCGTCGTGATGCAGCATCGCTCATCAACGGTTGGCTTCAGGAGGGCAAGGTGGTGCTGGTGGACCGCTATGTATATTCTAATGTAGGCTACCAGTGCGCCAAGTTGCACGATGCCGAGAAGCGCGAGGAGTTGCGTAAGTGGATTTTGAGCCTTGAGTACGATTACTTCGCCATTCCCAAGCCCGATGTATCAATCTTCCTGGATGTTCCTTTTGCCTTCACAGAGCGCAAGTTGAAGGAGCAGCGTGAGGGTGATGACCGCGCCTACCTTAATGGCAAGCAGGATATTCACGAGCAGTCGATGGACTTGCAGCGCGCTGTGCGTCAGGTATATATCGATGCTGCCGAGTGCGACGATGATATGTATATCGTAAACTGCACCGACAACGACGAGATGGCATCGCCCGAGGAGATTTTCTCTCGCATTATGAAGGTTGTTGAGCCTAAAATTTAACTCTGTGCGGGAATGAGCAATAAGAGTAGAAAAATATTAAAGCGCATCTCAAACATCTGCTGCCTCATAGTCGGTATATCGTTCGTCTTTGCCGGTTTTGTGAAGGTGGTCGATCCGTGGGGAACGGCGCTGAAGGTGAACGAGTACCTCTCAATCTATGGTTTGGAGTGGCTCTCACCCGCAGCGATGATATTCTCCATCTGGTTGTGTGGTGCCGAGATGATGATGGGACTGATGTTGCTCTTCAGGGTGCGTATCCGTCTGGTCTCAATCTTCGCGCTGGTGTCGATGTCGTTCTTCACGATACTCACCTTCTTGAGTGCCACCTGGATTCCCGTCGAGGACTGCGGTTGTTTTGGTGAGGCTCTGCGCTTGACTCCGTGGGAGACCTTCTTCAAGAATCTGGTGCTCCTGCCGATGGTTATCGTGATATGGTATCGCTATCGTCCCGACAAGATTTTGGTATTCAAACCAGTTGAGTTGATGCTCACCTGTCTCTTCTTCTCCATTGCGATGGGTCTTGGCGCCTATTGCTACTATCACAAGCCACTTATCGACTTCCTGCCATACAAGGAGGGTGCGAACCTCTATGAGATGATTCAGGCACAGCACGATACGGGCGGCGAAGAGATGGAGGAGGAAGAGTATGTACTCATCTATCGCAACCGCCGTACGGGCAAGTTGCGCGAGTTCTCACTCGAGGATAAGGAGTGGCAGAACGAGAGCAAGTGGGAGTGGGTCGAGACGCGCGTTGATAACGAGACTTCGCCCGTACAGACTCTTGTCAGCGAGTTCTCTATCTCCGATGCCGAGGGCAACGCTACCGAGGATGTGCTCACTCGCAAGGGCAAGGTCTATATGATTTGCATCACCAAGTTCGACGATGTGCCACGCAGTTGTGCAAAGCGTCTGCGCGGTGTTGTGGAGTTGGCAAAGAGCGAGGATGCACTGGTTGTCTGCCTCACGCCACAACCTTTGAAGTATGTCACCTGGCAGCGTTTCGACGAGTCGGAGCCAGTGCGTTGCTACAACATAGACGCTACGGTGATGAAGACAATGCTCCGTGCCGAGAATGGTCTGGTGGTGCTCAGCGATGGCGTTATCGAGCATAAATATAATTGCCGAAGCATAGATTTTGTCGAGTAACGCGACATAAACATATTGTTTGGTATAGAAATTGACTTTCAGCGATGGAAGTCAATTTTTTTGTTTATGTGTAGAACGATTTTCTCTTTTATAGTTTTCGTGCTCTGCCTCGTTTCGTGTCGCACGCACCACGCCGAGGTGAGTGATGCACCGCGAAGCGTGAAGGCGCAGCGGGTGCAGGCGGTGAGTTTTGTCGATCGCGACTTTGCGGGTATGTCCACCGCCGACGATGCCACGATGCTGGCGTTTAAGTTGTCGGGTCAGGTGTTGAGTGTTGATGTGGGAAAGGGTGACTTTGTCCGTCGTGGCGAGTTGCTGGCACAACTTGACCCGAGAGATGTGGAGTTGCAGGTAGCATCCGACCGCTCGCAGTATGAGCGCGCCACCTCGCAGTATGAGCGTATGCGTCGCCTGCTTGACCGCAATGCTGTGTCACAGCAGGAGTATGAGGCAGCCGAGGCGGCATTCGTTCAGGCGCAATCGACCTACGAAAACTCGCGCGACCTGCTCGCCGAGACCAAGTTGCGCGCGCCGTTTGATGGCGTCATTGAGCGTACCTATGTCGATGCCTACCAGCGCGTGGAGTCGGGGCAGACCATCCTTCGATTGGTCAATCCCGCCAGCACTACGGTAGAGTTCACGATGTCAGAAAAGAGTATGTCGGTGCTTGCCGACACCACCTCGCGCTACTATGTCCGCTTCGAGAATTACCCCGACCACCTCTTTACGGCGCGGCTGGATAGTTACGCCAAGACTGCTTCCGATGCCTCGGGCTTTCCCGTATCGCTTAAGTTAAACAAGGAGGAGGTCGCGGGCTACCGCATCTCGCCCGGTATGACCTGCCAGGTGATGATTCGCACCTCGGATAACAACTCCCACGAGGTCGCCGTTCCCCTCACCGCAATCTACGCCCCCGCGGGCGGCGGTGTCTATGTGTGGCGCGTGGTGGCGGATAGGGTGGAACTATGTGCCGTTGAGTTGGGCGAGCTGCTTGGTCGCGATATGGTGAGCATACGGCGCGGCATTGAGGCGGGCGATGTGGTCGTTACGGCGGGCGTCTATCGTCTCAAGGAGGGTGAACGAGTGAAAATCTTAAATCGTTAGCCTATGTCTGTGACCGATTACTCTTTGCGTCACCGCAGCGTCGTGTGGTTTGTGCTTGCGCTCTGCATCGTGGGCGGAGTGTGGGCGTTTGTGAAGATGGGTAAGAAGGAGGACTCCACCTTTGTGATGAAGACCGCTGTGGTGAGTTGCACCTACGAGGGCGCTACGCCCTTCGAGGTCGAGCAACTCATCACCGAGCCCCTCGCGCGTGAGTTGCAATCTATGCGTAAGGTGAAGAAGATTACCTCCGAGTCCTACTATGGTGTGTCGCGTATTATGGTCGAACTGGAGTCGGGTACGCCCGCTCGCGAGATACCTCAGTTGTGGGATGAACTGCGCCGCAAGGTGACCGACATCACGCCCTTGTTGCCTGCGGGCGCGGGTGCTGTGGTGGTGGAGGATGATTTCGGCGATGTATATGGACTCTACTATGGTCTGGTCGCCGATGAGGGCTTCTCGTGGAGCGAGATTCGCGACTGGTCGCAGCGCATCAAGCGTCAGGTGGTGACTGTGGAGGGTGTGCAGAAGGTGGCGCTGATGGGCGAGCAGCAACCCGTCATCAACATCTACCTCACGCGCTCGGCACTTACCAACTTCTCCATCACACCCGATATGATTCAGGGCATTATCTCGCAACAGAATACGGTTGTCAATACGGGCAATATTCAGGCGGGTGAGGAGCGCGTGATTGTGCTTGAGACGGGCGTGTATAAAACCATTGAAGATATTGCCAGTCAGTTGCTTATAGCGCCCGATGGCCGCCAGTTTCGCCTGGGCGATGTGGCGCGCATCGAACAATCTTACGCCACACCTCCCCAGATCCTTATGCGGGTGGACGGCAAGCGCGCCGTGGGCGTGGGTATCTCATCCGAGGCGGAGACCGATGTGGTGAGTCTGGGTGCAGATGTGCGCGAGGTGCTGGAGCGCTTGCAAGCGGAGATGCCCGTGGGTATGGAGATTGTCGCGCTCTATCCCGAGGATGAGATTGCGCGCGAGGCGAACTTCAGTTTTATGCTCAATGTGCTGGAGTCAGTGGCGATAGTCATCCTGCTCATTA
>JAEIGA010004628.1_pt1 | contig 21252 bp, 42 predicted proteins | sample 9270691 | NCBI WGS metagenome assembly JAEIGA01 (sample SAMN17057246, study PRJNA624740) | gut metagenome | biome: biome; isolation source: fecal sample | host: Bos grunniens | place: China: Xizang | collected 2019 | reverse complement strand
TGGGAATGCAGAAACTGTGGACACATTATGGAAGGTGAAAATGCTCCCAAGGTTTGTCCTGTCTGCAATCATCCTCAAGGTTACTTTGAAATGAGAGAAGAGAACTATTAAATTTTTAAGATTATATCCAATTCAAATGGTGGTCGATACCAACCGTTGATTGTTTGAACACCTTTTGTTTTCGATTCTTCTTCTGTCATTCGGGTGGCTTTGCTCCTCTTATACACTATTTTCTCCACCACAGACCGAAGTAGATTGTTTTTGACGGAGGCAGAAACGGAATCATCGGAAAGTGCTATGATAGCTTCGTGCAATGATGCAACAGCACCTTTATAGTCTATGTATTCGGGTTTGTTGTTGTATGCATCCTCAAGCGCATTTTCAAGATTCTGTTTCTTCTCCATACATTCAGCCATCAGCTTATCGAAGACTTGTTTGGGCATTCCTTCCTCGGCATATTTATCCCACAAGGAAAGCTCCTTCCTTTCGATTTCCACATATTTTGATTCTAAAAGGGAAACATACTCCAAATGTTTCTCTTTTTTGTTTTTATCGGTGTCTGTGATTTTTGCAGACAATTCTTCCAAATTCATCTTTAATTCCGTGATGATGGCATCCACCAATTCGGTTTCTGAGATAGATGCATTGCCACAATAGATATAACTGTCACAATAATATCGGAATTTGTTTCTGTCTTTGGCTCTTCTAACACAGCTACCACATTCGCATTTTAGGATGCCTGCAAACGGATTCTGCAAGGTTTGATTTGGCTTGACGGAAGGGATGCTTCTTATCGTATTTTGTGCCTTCTCAAATATTTCCTCTGTGATGATTGCCGGGTGCTTTCCATCTACCACCTCATAATCGTGGTTGAATACACAATGCTTGGTTATTTTCAAATCTTCTATGGTGTTCACATCAATGTGCTTCTTAATAACAATCTTGCCAATATAATGCTCATTTTTCAGCATATTGATAATGCTTGACTTTTTCCATATTGTTCCCTTCCTTGATGGAATTCCCATGGCATTGAGCCTTTTGCTTATCTTTGCTGCACCGATTCTCTCATTGACATACCAATCAAAAATCATTCTGACCACCTTTGCTTCATCTTCTACGATGGCAAGGGTTGGTCTTTTTCTTTTGCCTTCATATATCCATTCTCTTTCGTAGCCATAAGGAATAACGGCATTAACATAGAATCCATTTCTCAAAGAAACCTCTTTACCTCTTTGTAGAATCTTCTTGGTGTACTCAAGATAGTCATTTCCTCGCATCAATTCTCTTTCAAATTGTTCTCGGTCATATTCATCGGTTAAGTCAAATATCCTTTGAGGAGTGATAACCATTGTATTAGTATATCGCAGGAGCTTTGAAAGCCTGCCTATTTCCTCTAAATCAGGTCTACCTAACCTTGCACATTCCACTACTAAAACGGCTTTAATTTTGGGTGATTCTATTCGTTTTAATAGCTTCTTGAATTCGGGCCTGCTGTTGATGGTTTCCCCGGAAACAACCTCTTTATATACATTTTCTTGGGGAATGGGAGCAGGAAGATTTTTCTCCTGCCATGCTTTTAATATGGATTCGTGCTTTGCCAACACTTCTTCTATAGTAAGTGAAGGGTCATCAGAACGAGATTTTCTGTAGTATTCAAGTAATTCTTCAGGCTGAAATGTTGGGTATTCTTTGTACATATATTTCCTCCTTTCTATAAGCAATATAAAATTCTACTTTGTATGTGATTTATATCATTGTAGTTTTCGCTTTAAAAAATGTTTTCTGCCTTTCTCGGTTAACGTATATGTTCCATCTCCATTACTGATAAAATTATCACTATCAAAGTTGATTTTGTATTTCATTTTTTCGATGTTTTTCCATCTTTCTTTTTTGATATAGTCTAAAAATTCGTTTTCCTTTTCAATATCTGCCCTTATTAAAGCTTTAATATATGCTTGTATGCTTGGCTCGTCTTGCAGTTTTTTTATTAGAGTTGTTTCATGAGGGTATAGCTCAATGGTTACTTTCTTGATGTGTTTCTCTTTAATTCGTTTTCGTATTAGCATTATAATCAACCTTTCATCAATTATAGATGTTTATTCTACATCGTCTTCTGTAATTTTACCATCTTCGAGCATTGTCTCATAGCAATGTTCGCAGATGGTTTCACCGTCTTCTGTTTCGTAGAATTCAACTGCATCATATTGCCAATATTCGTGACAACGGTCACATTCCATATAATCGAGGATGTCAAGGCATTTCTCACATAACCTTGTAACTTCATCTACAACAGTAATTTCGGTTTTCTTTCCGCATTCAGTACAGATATCAAATGCTGTTTGTGCCATAGTTTATTTCCTCCTTTCGTTTGTCATCGAGAATCAATAACTCCAAAATTCAACTTTATTATTTTTCAAGTGTTCCATAATGACATTTGTATTGATACCACCTACAAGCATCTTTATCTTATCGTTTCCCCTGCAAAACATCGTTGTAATTAAATAAAGCTTGTAATATGCTATGCCATAATCTGTTAGCATACGATAATAATTGGATTCATCTGTATATTCTCTTTTGGTATATATTTTATCGTTTCCTTTTAACTTCTGCTGAAGGAAACAGGTTAATGAAAACATATAATATTCCAAAGAATTAAGATTGCAAAACACTTTATCTCTTTTTATAAAATCGTGAAAATATGATTTAATAACATCGTTTTTGTGAAGTTCCAAAATTTCATCAACATTTATTTTTTCTGTTTCGTTTGAATAGTCAAGGTGATAATCTTTTGGAATTTTCATGTTATTCTGTTCTTGAATAATATAAGATACCAATTCTTTATCACGCAAGGCAACTGAATCCTTGTATACAAACGCATTATTACATCGTTCTGCTATCCATCCGACCTTTTGGAATATATTGTTTCTGGAATAAAGTTCTTTCAAATTGTCAAAAACCTTCCATCCTACGATAAATGCCGAGAACAGCAAACACCATATTACACCAATCAATACTTCGGACATAAAACTTCAAATCCTCCCAACCTTAATATCTAATCCAACCAAGATTCGGATTCATAACTTCAAGAACTAAAATCGAGACTAAAACAAGTCCACAAATCCAAAAAGCAATTTTAGAGGAAAGACATTCCTTTTGCAATGTTGTTATTTGTCCATTGTATGAGTCGATAATCTCTCTTTTATCTGCAAGTCTTCTTTCAAAATTTTCTTTTAAGTCGGCATGATGCTGCTCATAGTGTGCTCTGATATCGTGTATTTGAGCATCGTAAGCTTCTTTTAGCAATGACATTTGATATTCGTAACCATCTTTTAGTGCGATAACAGATGTTTCTTTTAATTCGTCTTTGTCTTGTTTTGGATTGAGCATCTCATCAACTGAACCGCCCATTGCATAAATAACCGGAGCCACAGTATCCAATCTTGGGTCTTGTGTTTTGGCACTACATAAATTTTTTACTGTAGATTCGGACCTTTGACTTTTTTCTGCAATAGCTTCGTATGTAAGTCCTGTTTTTATTCTCAACTGATTTAAGTAATTCGCTACGATTTTTTCTTCCATATTACCCTCCAAAAAAATATAAAAATCCTTATTTTATCAGTATTTTTGATGTGTTCGGTGCAAGCTTGAACCCTTAAAGTGTTAAATTTGATACCGATGCATTGTCTAATTTCAGACTAAAATTCGACAAATTATCACTTTTTTTGACCAAAATGTAAACTGTACATTTTAGAAATTATGGTGTAAAATGTTGACAAAGGAAAATCAAACATATATTCCCATAAATTCCTTGTATAAATGCTCATACCAATATGTTAATATGAGTGATGTAACCTGCAACACAAGGATGCCCCGGAATAGAAAGGAGAAACCTATGGAGCAAGATTACAGACTCCACCAAGAATTGAAAGAAGATTACATCAACATAATTTTACAATTACTTCGCAAATGCAACGATATAAGTCTTCTCGATTTAATCAAAAAACTACTTGAAAAGAGTGTTTAGCATTTGGTCAATACTTTTCAATTTATCTTGGTCTAATTGGTAGAGCTTCTCTACGGCCGACATAAAGGTTGCATCGGTTCTCATCTTTAAAACGACTTCAGCAATGAGGTCGTTTTTTTGTTCTACTTCTTCCCATCCCATTAAATAGGCAATAGAAACACCCAATACTTCGCTGAATTGAACAACACGGGATTGAGATATATCTATTTTTCCTGTTTCTATTCTTGTAATTGTGGAATGATTATATCCCATTTTGTCTGCAAGTTCTCTTTGTGACCACTCTAATTCATTTCTTCTTAGTTTTATTCTTTCGCCTATATGCATTAAAATCACCGCCTTTCGACTATAGTATACTACTTTGGTGCGTAAAAGTCAATATTTTTTAACTTTTTTGTAAAATGCTATTGACAAATGTAAATAATTGTGTATAATGAAATCGTGGTGCGTGAGAAGCACCAGAAATAAGGAGGTGAAAATGTGACAAATACCGAATTGTTGAATCAGAAGATTGAAGAAGTTGGTAAGAAGAAAAGCTATCTCGCCAAAAAGTGCGGATTATCAAGGGCAGGATTCTACAACTGTGAAACCAATAAGGCAGAATTCAAAACATCTCATATTGAAATTTTGTGTTTTGAATTAGGAATCACATCATTGAGGGAAAAAGACTCAATTTTTTTTGCCAAGATTGGTGCATAAGAAGCACCAAAACAAAAGAGGAGGAGTAAGTTATGGAAGATTTATTGTTACAGTTTGAAAGTGTAATCCGCAATGAACTTGGAGAAGTTGTTGCAAGATGCAATGACCTCACAGATAAGGAAGTGCAGAAGATTCTTGATGAACACGAAGATTATTACCTTGGTTGTATTGAGGTTTAAGGAGGCGTAAGAAGATGAAACAAAATATCTGTTTAGCAATTATCATGTTTGGTATTTTCGCAATCGCAGGAATCGCAGGAGGATGCGACAACGGACAACCTTTAACCAATGCTTTGTGGTGTGTTCCGATTTTAGCCGTTATGTTCGTGGCACTTTTTATCGGTGATTTATCCAAATATGAGGAGGACAAGAAGTAATGGCAAAACGAGAATACTTAACGGATGAGCAAGTGGAAAAAGAAATCGAGAGACTTATAGATTCGGAGCTTGTGAAGCTTGCGAAGAAGGAAGAGTATGTACGGAATCGCAGAAGACAGTATCTGTACACTTTACGAACCTATGAGAAGAAAGGTAAGGAGCTTAAAAAAGCAGGCCTTACCATTGAAATTCTCGATTCTATGCTTAAAGGATGTGGCAATGAATGATTGAATATCAGGTGACGGTTCATCGAACTGAAAAATATATCGCACGAATTCGCAAACCTATCCTTACTGATGAGGAACGAAGAGCAAGAGAAGACGAGGTTAAAAAGGCTCTTGTTAGATTTTACAAAGAAACGAGGGGAAAGTAGTATGTATTGCCCGGATAACTATGATGCATTTGTAGCGCACGAAGCAAGACAAGAGAGAGAACATCAAGAATGGCTTAAGAAACTTCCGGAATGTGAAAAATGTGGAAAACCGATTCAGGATGATGAGTGCTACGAAATAGGTGATATGCTTTTCTGCATCGGTTGTATTGAAAAGAATAAAGTATGCACAGAGAACTATTACAAGGAGTAAGAAACAATGTATAAAAATCTTATTAAAATTTCAACCAAAGGTATGCCACATGAAGAGTGGCTTGAGCATAGAAGAAAAAGAATCGGTGGTTCTGATGCTCCTGCGATTATCGGAATGAGCAAGTATTCTTCTCCCTATACCATTTGGGCAGACAAGCTTGGCAAACTTCCTCCGAAGGAAGATAATGAGGCGATGCGACTTGGTCGGGACCTTGAGGATTATGTAGCAAAACGATTCACCGAGGAAACCGGGAAAAGGGTTCGCAGAGAGAACAACATCTTAATCAATCCCGATATTCCCTTTGCCCATGCCAATGTAGACAGAATGATTATTGGTGAGGATGCAGGTTTTGAAGCGAAGACCACATCGGCACTTAACCTTAAGAAATTTAAGAACGGAGAATATCCTGAAAATTATTACTGTCAGTGTGTCCACTACTTAATGGTCACGGGATGCAAGAGATGGTATTTAGGGGTTCTTGTTCTCGGTGTTGAATTCAAGCGGTTCTGCATCGAGAGAGACGAAGGCGAGATTGAGGCCTTGAGAAAATCAGAGGCAGACTTTTGGAAGTATGTTGAATCGCAGACACCTCCTATGGTAGACGGAACAAAATCCACAAGTGAAACACTACAGACCATATATCCTGAATCCAACGGAGATAGCATCAACCTTATGGCATTTGAGGAAGACATCAGCCAGTATAAAATCTTTTCTTCTCTTATGGATGACATCAAGAAGCAGAGAGATGAAGTGGCAAACAGAATCAAGGCATATATGGGTGAGGCAAGCAAGGGTGAATGTGCAAAATTCAAGGTATCGTGGGCATCTTCACTAAGAAGTACATTTGACCACAAGAGATTCCAAGCGGATAATCCAAACATTGACCTTTCCGCATATTTCAATGTAACAACCTCAAGAAAATTCACAGTAAATGAAATTAAATAAAGATAAATACAAAGGAGAACTTAAATCATGGCTAACAAAATTCAGAATCAGGTAAACAATCAGGTAGCAAACACTGGCGAAAAGAAGACAATGCAGGCTTACATCAAGAGTATGGAAGGTGAAATCAAAAAAGCACTTCCTTCCGTTATTACTCCGGAAAGATTCACAAGAATGGTGCTTTCCGCAATCTCTACCAATCCGAAGCTCGGCTCTTGTACACCGAATTCTTTCCTCGGTGCAATGATGTCGGCTGCACAGTTGGGATTAGAACCGAACACTCCGCTTGGACAGGCATACATTCTCCCCTATGCGAACAAGGGAACATTAGAAGCACAGTTTCAGCTTGGATATAAGGGCCTTATCGACCTTGCATATCGAAGCGGAGAGGTGGAAGTGGTGCAGGCACATATCGTATATGAAAACGATACCTTTGAATGTGAATATGGTTTAGAACCTAAATTGACACACATTCCTGCAGATTCCAACAGAGGAAATGCCGTAAAAGTTTATGCAATGTTCAAAACAAAATCAGGCGGTTATGGATTTGAAGTAATGAGTATGGATGATGTTCGCACCCATGCACAGAAATACAGTAAGGCATACAGCTCAACCTATTCCCCGTGGGCAACAAACTTTGAGGAAATGGCAAAGAAAACCGTACTGAAAAAATGCTTGAAATATGCTCCCTTAAAAAGTGACTTTGTTAAAGGAGTTGTGCAAGACGGAACCATCAAGAATGAGATTTCTGATGATATGTATGAAGTGCAGGATGCAATTGTTGTAGACGATGTAACCGTTGTTGATGCGGAAACAGGCGAAGTAATGGAGGATACAGACTATGGCAATACACAGAGTTGATTCGCAAGTATCACTTATCCTGAATCATTTACAGACGGGTGCTGAAATCAATCCTTTTGAGGCCTTAAAGGAATACGGATGTTACAGACTCGGTGCAGTTATCTATATTTTGAGGGATGAAGGGTATATCATTTCAAGCCGTATCGAAAGATATAAAAAGCCATCAGGCAAGCATGGACATTATGCAGTTTACAGATTGGAGGGCAAAGCATGAACAAGGTGATTTTAACGGGCCGTATCGCAAGTGAGATTGAAATGAAGGTAACACCTTCCGATGTGAATGTGTGTAGCTTCCGTATTGCGGTCAGCAGACGATTTAAGAATGCTGAAGGAAACTATGATGCAGATTTCATCAGTTGTGTTGCTTGGAGAAGCAATGCAGACTTCATCGGCAAGTATTTTAAAAAGGGTGACCCGATTGAAATTGTTGGGAACATCCAAACGAGAACCTACGAAAAAGACGGACAGAAGGTTTACATAACCGAGGTTGTTGTTGATGAGGTTGGGTTTGCATTAAGCAAGAAGGCAGACGGACAGAGCAATGCAAGTGTTCCTGCTACAAACGAAACAACTAACGATGGATTTATCGAAGTTGTGGATGACGATTCCCTACCTTTTTAATCGGAGGTAGAGAAAGATGATACACTACGGAGATATCACAAAAATAAGCGGATATGATGTGCCTATCGTTGATTGTGTAACATTCGGTGCGCCTTGCCAAGACTTATCTGTGGCAGGGCGCAGAGAAGGAATGAAGCACAAGGATATGGGTGACGATGAAACAACAAGGTCAGGTTTATTTCACGAAGCAATCAGAATTATAAAGGAGATGCGAGAGAATGATAAACGAGTTAACGGAAGGTCAGGTGAGTCTATTCGACCAAGATTTGCCATCTACGAAAATGTCCCCGGAGCCTTCTCCTCAAACAAAGGAAAAGACTTCAAAATTGTCCTCGAATCCCTCGCTAAAATTGCCCAAGAAGATGCCGTTATTCCTATGCCTCCGAAAGACAAATGGACAACAAGCGGAGCAATCGTGGGAGATGGGTGGAGCATTGCTTGGCGAGTTCTCGATGCACAGTTTTGGGGAGTCCCCCAAAGAAGACGTAGAATCGCACTTGTCGCAGATTTTGGAGGTAGATGCGCCCAAGAAGTATTATTTGAGCGCAAAAGCTTGCGAGGGGATTCTTCGGAGAGCAGAACGGAGAGGAAAGGTTCTTCCGCAGATGCTCAAGGATGCATTGGAATGTATGATAGAACAAGAGAATGTATAAGCCTTATGTCTGTTGCATATAGCATTGAAAATCATCCTTCGGACAGCCGTGTAAACATTGATGCAAGCGGTAAAGTGAAGACACTAACAAGCCGAATGGGAACAGGCGGTGGCAATGTGCCAATGGTGATGGGAGCACAATCCAATAGTGCAACAGATTCCGACCATATTCCTTGTGTGGTTATGGATAGGGCATCTTACAATCAGGGCATCAATGCCAAGTATGACATCGGCATTGATGAAGACGGAAAGGCTTTCTCTCACATAGCCAAAGGTCCCGGTGCGATAGCTTACTGCATCGGTAACGGGCAAGTGAACGATGCAGTAAGTCCTGATAAAGAACTTTGTAAAACATTAAACTGTATGGTAGACCCTATGAAAGTATTGATATATAACAAACCACATTACATTGTTCGCAGGCTGACACCATTGGAATGTGAAAGATTACAAGGGTTCACAGACGGATGGACAGACATCGGTGAATATATCGACAGTAAAGGCAAGAAAAAGAAGACATCCGATTCTGCAAGGTATAAGGCATTGGGAAATTCAATTGCACTTCCTCCGTGGAAATGGGTTCTGAAAAGGATTTCTGCACAGTATGAGAGAGATGCAACACTTGCTTCACTATTTGACGGAATCGGTGGTTTTCCTTGTCTGTGGGAGCAGATAAACGGAAAAGGTTCTTGTCTATGGGCAAGCGAGATTGAAGACTTCCCTATTGCCACAACCAAAAAAAGAATCGGATAGGCGGTGTAAGTATGGCAAGACATCAGAACGATATAGAGATTCAATGTCCATTCTACATCAACACGGCTACGAAGAGCATCACTTGTGAAGGCATCATTGATGAGGCGGTTACCAAGTTGCTATTCGACACCACCGAATTAAGAATTCAACACAGTAAAATATTCTGTGAATGCAGATACAAAAACTGCGAAATTTACAGAATGTTGGAGGCAAAATATGAGGAATAAATATCAAGCAATTAAGTGTACTTACGATGGAATCCAATTCGACTCCCGGAAGGAAATGCGGAGATATCAGGAGCTTCTGCTCTTACAAAGGGCAGGAGCAATCCTGAACCTAAGAAGGCAAGTGAAATACATTCTTATCCCTGCTCAATACGAATTGTATGAGAGATACGGGAAGAACGGGCAGAAGCTGAAAGACGGAAAAAGGCTTTTGGAAAAGGAATGTTCGTATTATGCAGATTTCGTGTATGAGGAAAACGGAAAAGAAATTGTCGAGGACACAAAGTCTGAGTACACTAAGACTAAGGATTATATTATCAAACGGAAGCTTATGTTATTTATGCATGGAATACGGATAAAGGAGGTGTAATGGTTGGCAGATGTTAAGTGGATAAAGATAACAACGGACATTTTTGATGATGACAAAATTCTGTTGATTGAAAGTCTTCCTGAAGCTGACTCGATTATTGTTATTTGGTTCAAGCTTCTCTGCCTTGCAGGAAAGCAAAACAATAGCGGTGTTTTTATCATGGGAGAACGAATTGCATATACCGATAAAATGCTTGCAACGATATTCAGAAGAAAAGAAGCAACCGTGCAACTTGCCTTACAGACTTTTGAGCAATTTGGAATGATTGAATTGATTGATGGAATCATCACCATCCCGAATTGGGGAAAGCATCAGAGTCTTGACCAAATCGAAAGCAAAAAAGAGTATATGAAAAAGTATATGAAGGAATACCGGGAAAAGCAAAAACGAATCTCAAGTGGAGAGAAAGTTAACAGTAAAACTAACAGTAAAGCTAATGTTAGCTCAGTAGATAAGAGTAGAAAAGAAAAGAGTAGAAAAGAAGAGATAAGAGTAGATGTTGTTGTAGAGAAAACTGCGACTAACAACAACAGCACAAATGTGGATGAATCTGTGGATAAATTTGAATTGATGTATGGAACACTTGGACAAGGTGTAGTGTTACTTACGGAAAAGCAAAAGGATTCCCTGCTTGAACAATTAGGGTTAGATGCATTCAATCACTATGTTAAAAGACTTGCTGACTTTATCATTGATAAGAAAGCAAGTGTTGGCAATCATTACGGGACCATACTGAAATGGTATGCAGAAGATAAAATTGCGAAAATGTAAAGGAGAATATGGATTATGAAAATTATGTTAGACGAAGGTGCATTTATGCCCACAAGAGCGCACGAAACTGATGCAGGCTTGGATTTATATGCGAGAGAGACAATCATTGTTCCTGCGAAAGAAAGTGCGACATTCGATACCGGAGTACACATTGAACTACCACCACAATCGGTGGGGTTCATTAAAAGTAAGAGTGGCCTCAATGTAAAACACGGAATTCAAAGCGAAGGTGTGATTGATGTAGGTTACACCGGAAGCATTGTTGTGAAGCTTTATAACCATAGCGGATACGATTATAAGGTGAACCGTGGAGATAAGATTTCTCAGCTTGTGATTCTGCCTATCTATACTCCAAAGCTTGAAGTGGTGTATGAACTTGATAAGACAGAACGTGGGAATAATGGGTTTGGTTCATCCGGGAGGTAAGGTAAATAATTATGAGACGATTAAAAAGAATTAACAATATTGTAGAAGAAATAGCAACAGCAGAACATAACAAAGACGAATATCTTCCAAAGAGTCAAGCAAGTTACAATTCTGATGGTGTAATTACTATTCGTAATTATGACAATTCCAATAAAAGTAAGGATGAAATTATTATTTTATCCTTACAGGAAACAGGTGCATTATTTGAACTGTTCAGCAAAATCTGTTTGAATGTTAAAAATCATACTTTGCCATTTTAGGAGGTAAATAATTATGGCAACAATTTTTACAGCTTTAATACTTCTTTTATTGATATCATATTTATGTTTTACACTTGGGAGAATATATGAGATGAATCAAGAGATAAAACGAACCGAAGAAGAGATAGCACGAATCGAAGCAGAAATAGAAGCAATAGACAGAGAGATTGCTGAACTTGAGGAAGAAGGTGACTCTGATGCGAGATAGATTGATTGAGTTGTTAGAAGATACAGATGTTCAAATTAACGGTAATGTATATCCCTATAGAGATTATGGGATTTGTGACCTTGCAGACTATCTTCTTGCAAACGGTGTTATTGTACCACCTTGTAAGGTTGGGCAAACAGTATTTAAAATTGTAAAACTGTACGGGGATAGAAAACCTATAATAGTTGAGGGCGAAGTTTTTGAAATCGCATTGACACACGAAAATGGCGAAATCAAAAAGCGATTTTATTTTCTTGCAAAAGGCGGAAACAAAATAATTAATCGTTATTCGCTTTGGCTCAATTTTGATAAAGTCGGCAAAACAGTATTCCTCACAAGAGAAGAAGCAGAAGCGAAGCTGAAAGAAGGTGCTGAGTGATGGTATATGAATTACCAATAGACTTATACAAGGATTGGAATGATATTACATACACCAAAGAACTGTTTGAAAACATTGTTAAAGAACTCAAAAAGCAGATGAAAGGTGGTGCAGAGTGATGGCAAGGTATATTGATGCTGATAAACTGCGTGAGTATTGGCTTGAGAATGGTGTGAATGAGAATGTTTATAACACGAATAATATTCTTGATAGCATAGACTATCAACCCACAGCAGATGTTGTGGAAGTGGTTCGGTGTAAGGATTGCAAACATAGCAAAGAATATCCTATGAGAATTATTTGTCATAGATTTGGTAGAGATGTAGTTGAAAATGGTTTCTGCAATTACGGAGAAAGGAGAACCGACAATGACTTGTAAAGATTGTATTCACATAAATGTTTGTAAGGCTTATGAGCCTGAAGAACCTGAATGCATTTGTAATCATTTCAAAAACAAAGCTGACTATGCGGAAGTGAAGCACGGAAAGTGGCGAGAATGTTTCGAGGATTGGCGAAAGCAAATCTCAGGAGATGAATGTTCAGTTTGTGGCTTTCAGCATTATGGCGGAATATCGCATTATCATTATTGCCCTAATTGCGGTGCAAAAATGGACGGATTAAAGAACGATTTTAAGGAGTGAGAATTTTGGATTGTAAAAAATGTAAGGATAAACCATATTACCCGAAAAACAAGTGTTGTTTTAATTGCGGTAAAGATGCTGATAAATGTCAAAATACACATTTTTGCGGTGAAGATTGCAAAGAGTGGGTAGAGGGAAAAACAAACCAAAATTATGAATGGGTTGATGTAAAAGAGAGATTGCCTGAAAGAGATGGGGATGCTGTTCTGTGCTATGTCAAAAACACTTCAACCGAGGGTGTGACATATGTTACGGGATGTATTCAACAACGGAAATTTTGGTTTTTGCAAACTTGCAACATAGGGGTGCATACTTTTCCAAACCATTATTGGAAAGTTACCCATTGGATGCCGTTGCCCGAACCACCAAAAGAAAGAGGTGATAACGAATGATTCCCTTGTTTCCGTATTATCGAATGGTAGATTTACACAAGAACAATGCAAATGCGAGGTTTATTCCGAAAAGGTCAATGAAAATTAAAAACAAGAGATTAAAAGCAAAGAATAAGAAGGGGCGGTGATACCAAATGACTTATGAAGAAGCATTACACGAAATATCAACAATGGTGTACAGAAACACAGATGATTTTTCAATGCGAATATCCAAAGATTGTTACAAAAGTATTGTTTCAGCACTTAAAAAACAAGTACAACAAAAGCCGATTGGGAAACATACAAATTACAAATGCCCTATATGCGACAGACGAGTAAGAAGTGGCAAAGGTTCAAGTAGTTTTGGAGTAGATTATTTCTGCCAAAGGTGCGGTCAGGCATTAGATTGGAGTGATACCGAATGAAAGCTTATATTTGTGATATTTGTGGATTGCCAATTAAAGAGCCATATTCAGCAAGAATGAGAGAATTTTGCTTTACGGTTTCAAATTGTGATATTTACCAAGTGCCTGAAAAGACCAAAAGGAAAGAAAAAATACAGCTTTGTAATAACTGTTTTGAAGGGTTTAAAGCTATTGCGAAAGAAAAAGCAAAAAGAGGTGGCACAAATGAATGAAGTTAGTTTAATCAACGGACACATTGATGATACCAAATTCACTTGCAAAGAGTGTACCAAACGGCATTATAACTCTCATTCCCAATGTGAAGATTACCTAAGACGGAAGAAGGAGAATTGGCAGGTGGCTGTTGATAGGGATTCCAAGAGAAAACAGGAGAAACTGATTAAGAGATACGAAGCATCTGCATTTATGAGAAGAGGTAAATTTATCAAGGATAGGGGAAATCACCATGGATGAAGATATTGTGATTGATAGCGAGTGCTTCCGGGACCTTCGGTACATAATCAAGGATAAACATATCATCCTGAAGTCTAATAACAACGGAACATTTGCTGTTAGCTTTAAGGCTTTTCGTGAACTTCTGAAAGAAGTGAAGGATGTCTATGATGTGTACAGCAGATAAATAAACATAGAAGAGTAGGGGTCACTCCCCTGCTCTTTTTCTTTGGTTCGTAGGGTGGTAGAAACTCACAATTCAATATTTTATAATTATTGTAGAACAGATAGAACTATGTTAAGAAAGGAGCTTTTTGTGGATTGGGATTGGACAAAAATAAAAACAGAATATGTCACAACAGATAAATCGAGCTACAGAAAGCTCTCTGAAAAATACAATATTCCACTCGGCACAATTTACAAGAGAGCAAAGAAAGAAAATTGGGTTGAATTGAAAAAGCAATCCTATGACAAAAAGGTTGCGAAAACAGTAGCTTCCGTAGAAAACAATCAGGTTAAAAAGTTGGAGAGAATCCTGAGTATTACAGATAAGTTGCTTGACAAGATTGAAAAAGCTGTTGATGAGTTGGATATGCAGCTTTGCAAGAGTGTTAGAAAGGTTAAAGAAATCGAGTATAACAATTACGATAGACCTGATAAACCGACAAAAGAGGTTATCAACGAATTAGAGGAAGTCATCGAAGTTCATAGCATTATAGACCGAAAAGGTGTGCAAGAATTGGCATCTGCTATCAAGAGTCTTAAAGAAGTACAGATGCTTAAGACAGAACTTGATGAGCAGGAGCAGAAGGCTCGCATTGACAAGCTCCGTAAGGATGCTATGGCAGATGAACAGAGTGAAACATCTGTTACGGTTATTTTTAACGATGAATTAAACGAATATAGCAATTAAATCACACTTTGGAAGGAGATTTTACAATGTGGAAAGCAATCAAAGGAACAAATGGAATGATTGAGATAAGTGATGATGGTATGGTTCGGTCATTACTTAGTGGAACACCAAGAATACTGAAGACACAAAAAGATACAAAAGGATATCACCGATTAAGAGTAACGATAAACCAAGTGAAAATGTCATTTAAGATACACAGAGAGGTTGCAAAGGCATATATACCAAATCCAAAGCATTTGCCACAAGTAAATCATAAGAATGGCAATAAGGATGACAATAGTGTTTCCAATCTTGAATGGGTAAGCAATAGAGAAAATTGTATCCATGCAATAAAAAATGGCTTATGGGATTCTGTTATTAAAGGTGCAAAGAAAGAGAACGAAAGAAGAAAAAAACCTATTATCGGATATTATAGTACGGCTTGTTCATCCTGTAGCAAATATTTTGGAAGTATATCAGAGGCAGAAAGAGAAATAGGTTCAAGGCATATTGTAGATGTTCTAAAAGGCAAAAGAAATCATGTAAAAGGTTGGACATTTAAATATGCGGAAGGTGGTGATGCCTAATGCCGACATTGACAATAGATAAACCAAGTCCGAAGCAGAAGCTATTCTTAACTGCAAAGGATAAAAAATATATTGCCTTTGGCGGCGCTTAGCCCGTGGCGGTGGTAAGAGTTGGGCAATCAGAACGAAATGCATCTTGTTATGCCTAAAATATGCAGGTATCAAGTGTATGATTGTCCGTAAAACATATCCCGAACTGACAGAGAACCATATAAATCCGCTATGCCAAATGCTAAAGTGTCACCATCCGAATAAAAAAGAAAGAATCGCATCGTACAACGATTCCAAGAAGAATATCACATTCCCGAATGGGAGCAGAATCCTTTTCAGATATTGTGATACAGAGAAAGATGCAGACAGATTTCAGGGGACAGAAGTTGATTGTCTTTTCGTAGATGAAGCCACACACCAAAGCGAAGATAAATTCAAGAAACTTTCTGCTTGTGTTCGTGGTGTTAACGAATTTCCAAAGCGAGTATATCTATCAATGAACCCCGGACATGAAGGGCATCAATGGGTAAAAAGGTTATTTATCGACAGAAACTACGAAAACAATGAAGACCCGAATGATTATATGTTCATTCAATCACTTGTGACCGATAATGAAGCTCTTATGAGAGAGAATCCTGATTATATCAAACAGCTTGAAGCATTACCACCAAAGCTTCGTGAAGCTTGGCTGAACGGCAGATGGGATGTATTTGAAGGTGCGTTCTTTGAAGAATTCAGAGCAACACCTGAACCACAAGCTTGTCACGATGCAGGCATCACCGAGGAAGAAGCTCTGCAAGAGCATAGATGGACACACGTTATTAAGCCGTTTGACATTCCAAAGTATTGGAAAGTATATCGAAGCTATGACTGGGGATATGGGAAACCATTCTCCTGCGGATGGTGGGCAGTGGATGAAGACGGATGTGCATACAGAATCCTTGAGCTATACGGATGCACCGGAACACCGAATGATGGTGTTAAGTGGTCGAATAAAGAACAGTTTGACAAGATTGCTGAGATTGAGAGAGAGCATCCATACCTTAAAGGCAGAAGGATACAAGGTGTGGCAGACCCTTCCATTTGGGATGGCTCAAAAGGAATCTCTGCAGCAGAAGAAGCAGAGAAGCATTGTTTGTGGTTTGATAAGGGCATCAATGACAGAATCGCAGGGTGGATGCAGGTGCATGAGAGATTACGATTTGATGAGAATGGCAAGGCAATGATGTATATCTTTGATACTTGCAAGGATTCCATCCGCACCATTCCTTTAATGATGTATGACGAACACAAGCCTGAAGACTTGGACAGTGACCTTGAAGACCATGCAGTAGACGAGATTCGTTATTTCTGTATGATGAGACCGATTGCACCGAGAAAGATTGAAATTAAAGAAAAACCGTTATATGACCCGCTCAATCAGTTTGTGGATAAGGGTTCATATAACAAAGCTATATTTAGGAGGATATGATGGGAATTTTCAACAAGAAAAAGCAAGTGCCTGATGATGTGGCACTGAATCAGCAGATTCCACCGGATGAGATGCAAGGTGGTGGGCAACCGAGTGAGCTTGAAGTGAGAGCGCAAAATGAAATGGCTATGTTCAAGCGAACTGCACAGAAGAAACAGATGCAAGCACAGATGAAGCCAAAGATTGACTCCAAGGCGGTATCAAGAGCATCTGAGATTCTTCGTAAATACAAAGAAGGCAAACATAGACTTGAGCAGAAGATTATTGCCAATGAGCAGTTTTGGAAGCTTCGCCAATGGAATTATAAGAATTCTGAAAATGGTGGAGATACTCCTGCAACGGCATGGTTGTGGAATTGTATACAGAGCAGATATTCCGATGCTATGGATAGCTATCCCACTTGTAACTTCCAACCGAGACAGAGTGACGATAAGGCAGAAGCTATGATGCTCTCTTCTATTATCCCTGTAATTTTAGAGCAGAACCGCTACGAGGATGTGTATTCCGATGTTGTATGGTACACCTTAAAACACGGTGGAAGTATTCAGGGTGTATTTTGGGATGGTAGTAAGCACAACGGTCTTGGTGATGTTGCCGTTAAGAAGATTGACTTCATCAATTTCTTTTGGGAACCGGGCATCACGGATATTCAGGAATCGCAGAACATATTCAATACGGAGCTTGTTTCCAATAACATTTTGGAGCAGAGATATCCGCAATGTATTGGAAAGCTTGGTGGTAAGAATATCACTCTTGCCAAATACTTATACGATGACAATGTGGACACCTCAGACAAATCTGTTGTAGTTGACTGGTATTACCACACCTATGTGAACGGCAAGAAGACATTGCAGTATGTTAAGTATGTAAATGATATTGTTCTGTATGCGACAGAGAATGAAATCACGGGACCTGAAAAGGTAACAGTAGACCCCGAAACTGGTATTCCCCTTACTATTCCCTTGGATAAACCTCTTGCAGAGAAAGGCCTTTATGACCACGGATTATATCCCTTTGTTACGATGTCATTATATCCGGTAGAAGGTAGCATCTGCGGTTATGGTATCACCGATATCGGCAGAGATACACAGCTACAGATAGACTTATTGAACAAAGCTATCGTTGATAATGCACTTGAAGGTGCAAGACCACGATATTTTGTTCGTGACGATGGTACAATCAATCTCAAACAGTTTAATGACCCAAATGAAAGATTTGTTCGTGTAGAAGGTAATATCGGAGACGAGAACATCAGACCGATTGACTCTAAACGGCTTGACTCTATCTATGTGAATTATTTACAGCAGAAGATTGAGGAACTCAAGTATGTAACGAGCAATCAGGATTCCAATAATGGTGTTGCTCCTTCCGGTGTTACTGCTGCTTCTGCGATTGCCGCCCTCCAAGAAACGGCAGGCAAGAACGCAAGAAGCACCAATAAAACATTCCACAGAGCATTCCGTGATGTATGTTATCAGATTGTGGAGCTTATCCGTCAGTTTTACGATGTGCCGAGAACCTTCCGCATCAATCCCGATGGAGTACAGGAAGAATTTGTTCCGTATGACAATAGCGGAATCAAACCTCAGCCTCAAATGACTATGGGTATGGATTTAGGCTTACGATTGCCTGAGTTTGATATTGATGTAACAAGCGAAAAAGCAAATCCCTATAAGAAGATGGAAATCAATGAACTTGCGTTATCCTTCTACAATGCAGGATTCTTCAATCCTCAAATGACCGACCAAGCACTTGCTTGTCTTAATATGATGGATTTCCAAAAGAAGGATGATGTAATGCAGAAGATTCGTGAAAACGGAACACTTCAGGAAATGCTCTTATTGTATCAGCAGATGGCATTACAGTTTGCGAATCAAATTAGTCCTGAAATGGGACAGCAAGTGGCAAATCAAATTCTGTCGCAAGGTGGACAACCTATTCCGCAGGATATGGGAATTGAAGCTGATACAAGTGAAGGTGCGAAAGAGCATCCGTATGTTGAGAGAGCAAGAAGTGATGCAAGAGCATCTACACAAGCTGATTAAGGAGGATATTTAAGTATGGATACAAAAAAGTTTCTTGAAATTTGTATGGACCTTGTAAAAAAGTATGCAGAGGAGCATCTTGATAAAACCGACACAAAGATAGAGTTTGATGTCTTTGTAGTATGGAACTGCAAGACACTTCAGAACAACAAGGCTTTACTTTCAACAACTTTATTTGATGGTATGTATTATGAAATAACATACAACGGTGATAAGAAAGAAATTTACTTCGATGCATATAAGAAGTTTGAAAACCGATGTGTAGGAGTCGAATTATGATAACTATTAAATTCGACCCAAAAACATTTACTCTTGATGTGACAGGACACGCAGAACACGGGAAAAAGGGTGAGGATATTGTCTGTGCGGCAATATCCACTCTCTTTTATACATTGGCAGAGTGTTTGTATAACTCAAAAGAGATGCTTCAAGAAGATATGGAATTCAGTGATGAAGACGGAAACGGCCATATTTCGTGTAAACCAAAGGCAGAATACGAAGCAAATGTAACACTCATGTATTGGACAATCCTTAACGGATTTGACATTATAGAAAAAAATTACAAAAAAAATGTCAGTTTGACCGTAGGGTGGTAGCATTCACATTTTTGATATTTTATAATTAACTCATAAGGCTCGCATCCTTAACTGCAGATATCGAAAAAGGAGCATTTTTATATGCTGAAAAAACTATTGCTCAACCTTCAGTTATTTGGTGATGGTGGTGCAGGTGCAGGAGATGGTGGCTCCGCATCTGCAACTACCGGAGAAGCTGTAGGTGGCGAAAATTCAGGAGAAAAAGAAATACCCGCCTCCATCCCTGAGAAGGCACGAAAATATTATCAGAAAGCTATGGAGAAGCATTCGGGAAGTACAACCGTGGCATCTGCACAGACTTCGGATACCGCTCAGACTACCAATGGGCAAGATACAACAGAAGACCTTTCGTATCAAGACCTTATAAAGTCTGATAAGTATAAGGATGAACACAAAGCCTACATGGACAAAACGATTGGAGATAGGCTGAAAAAGTATAAAGGAATGGAAGAAAACCTTGGGAAGCACAAGGCTATCCTTGATACTGTGGCCTACAAATACGGCATCAATCCCGATGATGAGAATTTCTTGGAAACTCTTACTGAAAAGATTGAAGCTGATGACTCTTACTATGAGAATTATGCTATAGAGCATGACATCTCACCTGAAGAGGCTCGTCAAATCGTAACCATGGAACGGAAAGCCGCTCGTTATGATGCACAAAAGGAAGAACAGGCAAAGCAGGAACAAGCAAGACAGAGAATGATGGTTGTTATGCAGAATGCGGAAAGAACCAAAGCACAGTTCCCCGACTTTGACTTGGATACCGAAATGCAAGATGAGAATTTCCGCAGACTTTGTGCGGCAAGTAACGGAGATACCACATCAGCTTATATGGCTTGTCATTGGAATGAAATTCTGCCTGCTACGGTGCAGAGAGCTTCTAAAAAGATTCAGGCACAAACTGCACAAGCGGTGGCATCCAATACTGCAAGGCCGATTGAGAATGGCTTATCTTCCTCTTCTCCTTCTGTTGTACAAGAAGATTTTTCAAAAATGAATCTTCAGCAACTCAGACAATATGCTGAAGAAAAACGAAGAAAACAAGCAGGGAGATAACTACAAATTGTAGTCAACTAAATATTTCTCCCTGTTACAACAAGGAGGAATTTTATAATGAAAGAATTATTATTTAACATTCAGCTTTTTAGTGCAGATGTTAATCCCATCAATGTAACTACTCAGTCTTCTATGTCTCCGACTATGAAGACCTTCTATGACACCACTCTGCTTGAGAATGCAAGAGAGACTATGGTGTTCACTCAGTTTGGCGAAAAACAGCCTATGAAGGGAAACAAGGTGGAATGGAGAAAGTTTAACACTTTCGCTAAAGCACTTACTCCGTTACAGGAAGGTGTTATTCCTACCGGACAGACCTTCGGTATGACTAACCTTGAAGCAGAAACCACTCAGCACGGTGATTTCGTAGCCGTAACCGACAGATTGGAATTAGAATCCTATGACGATGTTATCTTCGGTGCTACCGAGGAAATGGGTGCGGCAGAAGGTGAAACCTACGATACCTTAACCCGAAACATCATCGTTGGCGGTAACTCTGTTATGTACTGTCCTGATGGTGACACCGAGGTGAAATCGAGAGACAATATTACTGCAAACTGTATCTTGACTCCCGATGTGGTAAACAGAGCGCAGACTT
>JAEIGA010004627.1_pt1 | contig 21253 bp, 24 predicted proteins | sample 9270691 | NCBI WGS metagenome assembly JAEIGA01 (sample SAMN17057246, study PRJNA624740) | gut metagenome | biome: biome; isolation source: fecal sample | host: Bos grunniens | place: China: Xizang | collected 2019 | reverse complement strand
TGTAGGTGGAGATTTAAAGGTTAACAGAGCAGTTGTTGAAAATGTTAAAATCGATGTTTTGTCAAGACCCTATTTAAAGAGGTTTGACGGTGGCCTAAATCATGTTCTTTCAAAAGAGGCTTTGAAGAATAATGTTGCAATCGAGTTATGTTTTAAAGATGTTTTAAAAAGTTATTTATCATATAGATCAAAATTCATCTCAAATTTTAAAGACATTTATGTACTATATAGGAAATTTGATTTTCCTTTAATTTTATCTTCTGGAGCAGAGTCCGTTTTCGATATCAAGACCACTCATGACTTCATTGCTTTTTTTAAACAGACTGGTCTAACTGATGATGAAATCATGAAATCCTTTGAAACTTCCAGGGATATTTTGGAATTTAATAAAAATCGCGATAAAATGATTTTTAAAGGTGTTAGGAGGGTTGTTGATGAAGCTTAAAGTCTTGCCGCCTACACTCAGAAAGAATAATAGATATTTGACAGTGGATATTAAGGCAGTTTCTCCAATTAATAAGGATAATTTAGTATCAATTGTATGGGATGCATGTATTCGTTTTCAAGGGGAACTCAATACTTCCAACTTTAATCTATGGGTCATTAGATTCTTTGAAATGGAAAAAACTGAGGATTATTATCATTATAAATCAATAATTAGATGTCAAAGAGGTTTTGTTGATGATGTAAGGTCTTCGCTTGCATTGGTAAATATGTACAATAACAATAGGATATCCATTACAACAGTGGGTTTGTCAGGAACCATTAAATCTTCTCAGAAATACATTTAATTACTTTTTGTTATTTAAAAATAGAAAACTTTATAAATAATTTATTTATATAAATATCAATTGGATTTATGGAAAAAAGAATAAAAAACATATTTTAATTTATTACAATGTAATAATTAAAATAAAAATTTACCTTTTCACGGAGATTTGGTTTTATTTTTTTTATGTAGTTGAATATAAGATTTATAAAAAAATATTTATATAAAATGTGAGGTATAAACATGCAACCTTTACAAAATGCTGGATATGATAGGGCTATTACTGTATTTAGCCCAGATGGAAGACTTTTCCAAGTAGAATATGCAAGAGAAGCTGTTAAAAGAGGAACTACATCTATTGGTGTGAAATGTTCTGAAGGTATTGTTTTAGCTGTTGACAAAAGAACCACTTCAAAATTAGTTGAAGCATCATCAATTGAAAAAATATTTAAAATAGATGAACATATTGGAGCAGCTACTTCAGGTCTTGTTGCAGATGCAAGAGCTTTAGTTGAAAGAGCAAGAGTTGAAGCACAAGTCAATAAGATCACCTATAGTGAACCTATTCGCGTAACTAGTTTATCTAAAAAATTATGCGACATGTTACAGTTGTATACCCAAAATGGTGGAGTAAGACCTTTTGGTTCTGCTTTAATCATTGGTGGAGTATATAATGGAGTATGTAAATTATTCGAAACCGACCCTAGTGGTGCATTAATTGAATATAAGGCAACTGCTATTGGTTCAGGCAGATCAGCCGCTATGGAAATATTTGAAGAAAAATACGAAGATGATTTAACATTAGATGGAGCTATCGCTTTAGCACTAACTGCTATTAGCCAAGCTACTGATCATGATACCACTTCAAATAATGTAGAAATAGCTGTTATTAAAATTGAAGACGAAAAATATGTAAAACTATCTCAAGATGAAGTACAAAAATACATTGATGAAGTACTTGTCAAAGAAGAAGAGGAAGAAGAAGCAGAAGAATCTGAAGAGGAAGTTGAAGAAAAACCTGAAGAAGATTCCGAAGTTGATTCTGAAAAAGATAGTGAAGAATAATTCTTTTCTATAATTAGTTAGGGGATGTTTCAATGGTAAATATTGATGAAGCTATTATCGCTAAATACGAATATTCTGGTGAACACTTTGAAATATTAGTTGACCCTGATTTAGCAGCAGATTTTCGTAATCCTGATGGTCCAGATGTTGCCATTGAAGATCTTTTAGCTGTTGAAGAAATTTTCAAAGATTCAAAAAAAGGAGATAAGGCTTCTGATGAATCTATGAATAAAGTTTTTGAAACTACTGATCCTATTGAAGTTTCTAAAATTATACTTGAAAAAGGTACAGTTCAATTAACTGCAGAGCAAAAAAGAAAAATGCAAGAGGATAAAAGAAAGTTAGTTATTAATAAAATAGCTAAAGAAGCAATTAATCCTCAAAATGGCCTACCGCACCCGGTTCAAAGAATTGAAAATGCTTGTGATGAAGCAAAAGTTAAATTTGAACCATTTATCTCTGTTGACCAGCAAGTACAAACAGCCCTAAAAGCCATTAAGCCACTTATTCCGATTAGATTTGAAAAAGTTAAAGTGGCTGTTAGACTTCCGGGAGCTGCTGCTGGAAGAGCTTATTCGACTATTAATGGATTTGGTCAAATAATAAATGAAGAATGGCAACAAGATGGCTCATGGATTGGTATTATTGAAATGCCGGGTGGTCTTCAAAACTCTTTTGCTGCAAAAATGGCTGAAATTTCAGGTGGAGAAGCAGAAACTCGTACAATTAAATAATTAGATTTATGGGATTATTATGATATATGTGGAAAATAAAGATTTAGTTATTCCTGGTCAGATATTAGCTGATGAGGAATACTATTCAGGAAGAGGTACCTTTAAAGAGAATGGTAAAATTTGTTCTTCTTTAATGGGACTTGTTTCTTTGAGGAATAAAAAACTTAGAGTCATTCCTCTTAAAAGTAAATATGTTCCTAAGAAAGGAGATGTTGTAATAGGTAAAATTAATGATGTCAGATTCTCAATGTGGGATGTAGACATTAATTCACCTTATTCTGGAATTTTACCAGCGTTTGAAGTGTTTGGTCGTGAAAAAAAAGAGCTCAACAAAGTTTATGATGTTGGGGATGTTCTATTTTTAAGAGTTGTCGATGTTGATGAAATCAAAAAGGCAAAACTAGGTTTAAAAGGAAGAGGAATGGGCAAATTTAAAGGTGGAATAATTGTAGATATTGCTCCAACCAAAGTTCCTAGATTAATCGGTAAAAAAGGTTCAATGATCAACATGATTAAGGATAAAACCAAATGTAAAATTGTTGTTGGTCAAAATGGTCTTGTCTGGGTTAGAGGAGACGAAGACATGGAACAACTTACCAAAAATATAATTCATTTAATTGAAGCTGAAGCTCATACTTCTGGTTTAACTAATAAAATCAAGAACAAATTATACTTAGCTATTGATGGCGAATTGCCGCCTGAAGAAGTTGAAGAAACTGAAGAAGAATTTGTTTTGGAAAAACCTAAACTTCAAAATTTTAAAGAAGAATTAGAACAAGAAGAAAAAGAAGCAGAAGAGAAAAAAGAAAAAGAAGATAAACCTAATATTGCCGAGGTTATTGAAGAATTAAAAAGAAAAAATATGAAAAAAGATAACACATTATCTTATGGTGATAACTCAAATAATTCTTTTATATTGAATAATAAATGATTCTTCGCAGATTAAGAGGTTGATAAGATGTCCGATATGATAAGAAAGGATGGTAGGAAATATAATGAATTACGTCCTATTAAAATTGAAGCAGGAGTGCTTGAACGTGCAGATGGTTCAGCTTACTTAGAAGTTGGTGGAAATAAAATTTTAGTAGCTGTATATGGTCCTAGAGAATCATATATCAGAAGATTACTTGAGCCAAATACCGGTGTAATTAGATGCAGATATAATATGGCTCCATTTTCAGTAGATGACAGAAAAAGACCTGGACCTGACAGAAGATCATCTGAAATATCTAAAATTACAGCTGATGCTTTAAGACCAGCTTTAATGTTAGAAAATTACCCTCGTTCAATGATTGATATTTATATTGAAGTAATAGAAGCGGAAGGGGGAACCCGTTGTGCTGGTATTACAGCAGCTTCTGTTGCACTTGTTGATGCAGGAGTACCTATGAAAGATATTGTTGTAGGTTGTGCTGCAGGTAAAGTTAATGATGAAATTGTACTTGACTTATCCGAATATGAAGATAAAGAAGGACAAGCTGATGTTCCGATAGCTATGATGCCAAGAACTGGTGAAATCACATTGCTCCAAAGTGACGGTAACTTAACTGAAGAAGAATTTGCAAAAGCAATTGATTTAGCTATGGAAGGATGTCGTCAAGTAAGTGAGCTTCAAAAAGAAGCTTTAATGAAAAAATATGCTACAGAATAGTGGGTGGATAATATGGATATAGTACCAGAAATTACAAGACAAAGCATTACTAACCTTGTCAAAAATGATAAAAGAGAAGATGGCAGGGAATTAACTGAGTATAGGGAAATTACTATTGAAACTGATGTTATTTCTAAAGCTGAAGGTTCTGCTCGCGTAACTCTTGGTGGAACTCAAGTTATTGTAGGTATTAAACCACAACTTGGAAGCCCATTCCCTGACACTCCTGATTTAGGGGTATTAATGACCAATTGTGAAATGTTGCCAATGGCTGATCCTACTTTTGAACCAGGACCACCTAGCGACGATTCAATTGAACTTGCACGTGTTGTTGACAGGGGTATTCGTGAAAGTGAATTAGTTGAATTGGATAAGTTATGTGTTGAAGAAGGAAAACATGTTTGGATGTTATTCATCGATTTACACATTATCGATAACTGCGGAAACCTTTTCGATGCATGTGAATTAGCAGTAATGGCAGCACTCAAATCAACTAAATTGCCTGTTGCAAGCATTGTTGATGAAGAAGTAGTCATCAGTGAAGATGAAACATTTGATTTGCCGATTAACAATGAATTAGCATTATGTACCTTTGTTAAAATTGGTGATAAAATGGTTATCGACCCAACATTAGATGAAGAAAGAGTAGCTTGTGCTCGTTTAAATGTTGGAGTTACAAAAGATGGTCACATCTGTTCCATGCAAAAAGGCGGAAAAGAACCATTAACTAAAGATGACATTCTTTACTGTGTAAACACTGCAGTTACAAAAGTAAAAGAGTTAATTGAAAATCTTTAAATGTCTTCTGGACGATTAAGATTTTTAAATTCTTTTTTTTCTATTTTTTTATTATCTATTAAAATAAATTTAGCATCTATTTTTTCTATTAATCCCTTGATATGCAAAACATCATTTTCAAGCAATTCTTCAATTTCGGGAATTATGTTTTTGTTATAAACTGAATGCAGAGGTTCTGATGTTTTTAATTTGTTGTCTATATCATGATAAGGAACAATGGCCTGATGTTCATTGTCAATTTCTGAAAAAATAGTTTGAACATATTTCTTTGAAACATAAGGGCTGTCGCAAGGCAATACTAAAGCATATTCACCTTTAATATTTTCAAGGCCGGTCATAATTCCAGGCATCGGTCCCTTATTTTTAATCATGTCTTCTAAAAATGTGATGGTGTAGGAATACTCTTGTGGATTAATAAATTCACAATATCTTTCAATCCTTTCTTGATTGTTTAAAACGATTATAGCTTCATCTATTATATGGTTTAAAGTATAAAGGATATGTTTTATCATAGGTTTATCTTGAATAATCATAGATCCTTTATCACGACCCATTCTTCTACTTTGCCCTCCACATAAAATTATGCAAGATTTAATATTTTCACAATTAATTTCGCTAGTCATATTAAATCTCTCCAAAAATCATTCTTTTACATAGACATCTGCATCTTCATCAAATGGATTGGTACGTATGATTAATGCAATCATGTAAGGATAGTGTTTATGTAAATATTTAAGATAGTAAACCCATTCATACACTAATTTATCATATACCCTTTGCATATCTCCATTCAAATGTCCGAAGTCAGTTTCGTTTACTAAAGCCAAATCTGTCCTATGTTCCAGTTCTTCATCTAAATGAAGTATTGCATTTATTAAACCTGTAAATTCTTCTTTTTCAAGTAGATTAGGGTTGTTAATCAAGTTTATGATAAACTCCCTTTTATCAACAAGCAATGTTCTTAGGTTTTCTAAGAATTCTTCCCTATCTTCCGGAGCAATATCTGCAGTGAAATCAAGACTTACATCTTTAAGTTCAGACAGTTTGTTTTCAAAGTCTTTTTGTTCCCAATTTTTGATTGATTTTAAGTTTTCAGTATTTGCTTTGTATTTGTTTGCGGCACTTAATTGTCTGATTAAATCATTACCCACTTCAGAAAAGAATGTGCTCATAAGCATATCCAATTTTTCGAGCATGGCTTCCTTTTCCTTTTTTTCAATAATTTCATCAAGTAAAAATGCTACAACAAGTATATCGACTGGAATGAACCCTAAGTGTGTCCAAACATATGATATGATGTGTTCCGCATCACCCAATACAAGGTAATTAGATCCGTATATGATAATTATCAAAATTATCATCAAGATGGAAAATTTGATTTTCCAACGTTTATGCTCATCCATTTTTTAATCTCCTCATTATCTTTTTTTTGCAGTTATAATAGCTATTGGATTTTCACTAATCATTAAAACGCCACGATCAAGGACTCTTCCATTTGAAACATTGACTTCCATTATTTTTGGATTATATCCCAAATCTTTAAGCTTATTGATTGCTTCAACTTTAGTGTCAACCAGAATTGCAGTAATTATAATTCTGCCTTTTGAATTTAATTTTTCATGAACAATGTCCAAGATATTTTCGAGTTGTCTGCCGCTGCCCCCAACAATGGCAATGTCAATATCATCAATATCTTTTAAAGCATTTGCCCCATCATCGTTAATTAATGTGACATTATCTCCAAGACCAAATTGCTTGAGATTTTTTGAAGTTATTTCAATCGCTTCCGGATTGGTATCAATTGATATTACTTCACGGGCACGCTGGGAAAACTCACAGGTAATTCCACCAGTTCCACATCCACAATCAACAACTTTATCTTGGGATGTTACTCCTGATTTGTATAATATTATTGCCCTAATGGCTTCTTTTGTCGGTCCTGGCACATCACAGGATTTAATGAAATCCCTATCTTCTAACATTTACTTCCACCTTTTAAATAAATCATTTTCTATTTTCAATGAGTCTAAAATTTTTCCAACAATAAAATTAATTTGGTCATCAACTGTATCATGTGTTGAATAAAAACCAGGCATTGCAGGTAAAATTATAGCTCCTTCTTGTGATAATGTTAGCATATTCTGCAAATGGATGCTTCTAAGCGGAGTTTCACGAGGAACAATAACGGTTGGTCTTCTTTCTTTCAAATTCACATCTGCAACTCTTGTTATTGTATTCGCTCCATATCCATTAGCTATTGAGGACAATGTTTTCATTGAACAAGGTACAATAGCCAATGCATCTGCCTTAAATGATCCGCTGTTTATAGATGCAGTTAAGTCATTGAAATCGTAGTAGGTATCTGCAAGCTTAATCACGTCTTCTGCAGTGTAGTCAGTTTCTGATTCAATGACGATTTTTGCAGCATCACTAATTACTAATGAATTTTCTATATTTAATTCCTTCAGAGCTTCAAGAAGTTTTATTCCATAAATCACTCCGCTGGCTCCGGTAATTGCAACTATTATCATACTTTTCTCCTAGAATAACTTGATTTGGTCATAATGTATTCCATGGAATTTTTCTCTGTCAATTTCAGGTAAATCTAAGTAATTTTCAAGTTTAAATTTATTGAATTTGCTTTTTTCTTCTTCTTTAACATAAACGCTGATGTCTGGTATGTTGAACCTGGCTTTACTTAGCGCTCCGATAATATTGGATATTTCAGTTAACGGATACAATTTATCCTCTACGCTGACTTGAGTTTTCATTTCATCAAAGCGAGGGTATTCCGCAATATTAATGAATACATAATCCTTATCAAGATCGTAATCTTCAGCAATCTCCTCTTCAGCTTTTCTAAGGGTTTCTTGATTAATCTTATACATCTTTTCCGGATGTTTGAAATTGTCAAGCCTAATGCTTTTTACTCTTTTCATTATACGTCTTTCATCAAGCCTGAACATTATGTCATTTGCAAATTCATTATCGCAGTGTCTGAATGTTCCTATTAATTCAGCATCATCATATTTGTAGATGTTGTTTTCATCGATAATGCCTTCATCGATTACTTTTTTAAGCGCTCTTCTGAACATGGAATTGACTATTCTTGTTGTGTGGTGTTGGTAGACACTGGGATACATGAAGTACCTTGAAACAAGCGCTCCTTCAGCGGCTTGAACGCCTTTAATGTCCAATATTAATCCATCATCCAATTTTAAATTTGAAATAATTCTTTCATAGTCGATTATCCCATAAGCCACTCCGGTATTGTGTGAATCTCTTAAGAGATAATCCATTCTGTCAACATCAAGTTCTCCAGAAACGATTGGTCCCAAATGGCCCTTTCCGTTAACAATATCTATAATTTCATTGACGTCAAATTTTTCTTCAAGCAAATCTTTCATTGATGTTTTTGTAACTACAAATTTTGTTAATTCTTCATGAGGAACAGATAAAACACCTTCAGAGACATGTGAGAATGGACCATGGCCGATATCATGCACAAGTGCTGATGCTCTAATTAATTCAACTTCATCTTCGTTTAAATTAAGTTCATGGGCTAGCTTGGATCCAAGGTTCATAGTTCCAATTGAATGTTCGAATCTAGTGTGTGTAGCTCCGGGATAAATCAAACTGATTAATCCTAATTGTTTTATCCTTCTTAAGCGTTGAAATTGGGGCATGTCCATAATTCTTACTTCAAAATCGTTTAGGTTAATATCTCCATAGACGCTATCTCTGATAAATTTTTTCTTGCCGTTCATTTTACCAGTCCTCAAGGTCATTAAATGTTATGTTTGTATTGATAATTGTGTTATTGACATCTGTTGTGTTGTTGTTTTGTGTTGTGTTAGTGGTATAATTTTTTTCAACTTTCGGAATAATTGTTGGAACTTTATTAATATAGTTTGGTTCAAATGAATCATTGTCAATTGGAATTAATTTATATGAATCATTATCTTCACTTATTGTAAGACTAGCAAATACTGAGCTAATACCAAATGCAATCAAGCCGATTATTAAAAATACAATCAGATTCGCTTTTACTGAGTCTTTCATAATAACACTCTATTTATTTTAATTAATAAATTTAAACTATACTATAATTATTTTATTTAAAAGCTAATATTTAATGCTTTCTTAAAATATGGATTTTTAACAATTTTTTCTTTTTATTTTTCATTTTTTTGTTTCTTCGTTTAATGATTTTTTAATTTTGTCATATTTTTGTTTAATGTTTTAGTTGGTTGTTACTTTTTGTACATCTATTTTTTCATTTTACAAAAAGTTTATATATGAGGTAGTTCAATTACTATATATCGGAATGATACTTCCGACATATGATTGCCGGTCATTTCCGGCGAATAAAAATTTATTATAAAATAATTAAAATTAACGAGTACGATATAATGGTTGTTTTTAGTGCAGGTGACACAGCATGGATACTTGTTTGCAGTCTTTTAGTGTTAATAATGAGTATTCCTGCTGTAGCATTTTTTTATGGAGGATTAAGTAAACGTAAAAATGTTTTAAATACAATTTTTTTAACTTTCATTGCATTTTCAATTGTAAGTGTGATATGGGTTACATTTGGTTATCAATTTGCATTTGGTAGCGATATGTGGGGATTAATCGGATCTCCAACACATTTCTTCTTGCAAGGAATTGCATTGGATGAATTAACAGGGTCAATTCCGACATTATTGTTTGTAATGTTTCAATGTGCATTTGCAGGTTTGACTGTTGCACTTATTTCAGGAGCATTGGTTGGAAGAATGAAAACAAAAGCATGGGTGCTTTTCACCGTTTTCTGGATTTGTTTAGTATACATCCCTGTAGCCCACTGGGTATGGGGTGGAGGATGGTTAATGCAAATGGGAGCACTTGACTTTGCAGGAGGCGCAGTAGTTCATATGAACTCCGGTGCGGCAGCATTGGCCGTTGCAATAGTATTAGGTAAAAGAAAAGACACTTCATTAATTCCACATAACCTCGGTTATGCAGTTCTTGGTGCAGCATTACTCTGGTTTGGATGGATGGGATTCAATGGAGGATCAGGTCTTGCGGCAGATGGTCTTGCAGCAAATGCGATTATAGTATCAAATGTTGCAGCAGCAGTAGCTTTAATAGTATGGACTGCATTAGATACATATGTAGTTGGAAAACCTACTGTATTAGGTGCAATTTCTGGTGCAGTTGCAGGTCTTGTGGCTATTACTCCGGCAGCAGGTTTTGTTGATGTTCCAGGAGCAATGGTTATTGGTGCAATAGCTCCGTTTGTTTCATACTGTGCAATTTATTACTTGAAACCAAGATTTGGATATGATGATGCTTTAGATGTATGGGGAATACATGGTATGTCTGGAGTATGGGGTGCAATTGCAACAGGAATCTTTGCAGTACCTGCAGTTGGTGGTGTTGCTGGTTTGATTGCAGGAAACCCAGAACAGCTCTTAATACAAGTAATTAGCGTAGTTGCTACCTTAGCATATTCATTTATATTAAGCTTTATATTTGCTAAAGTTCTAGATAAAACAATGAACGGTATTAGAGTTGAAGAACATGAAGAAATCGGAGGATTAGACACTAATCTTCACGAAGAATCTGCATATAACTTTAGTTAGGTGATGAGATGAAAAGTATAGTTGCGATTATAAGGCCAGAGAAATACATTGATGTAAAAAGTGCTCTTTCAGAGATTGGGTGCGAAGCGATGAATGTTTCTGAAGTCAAAGGAAGAGGAAGTCAAAGAGGCATAAAGGAATCTTACAGAGGATCCAGTTATTGCATTGATTTGATTCCTAAAACACGTATTGAAATTGTTGTAGAAGATGAAAATGTGGACACTATTGTTGAAGCAATTAAAAAAGGTGCGCACACAGGCAACATTGGGGATGGAAAGATTTTCATTCATCCGATTGAAAATGTAATCAGAATCAGAACTGGTGAAGAGGGGGACAGTGCTGTGTAGTCTTCAGTATGATAAAAATTGATTTTTTTATAAACTTCCTTGGAAATAATGTTTTGGCATTATTTCCATTTTTTTTTAATATGCAATAACAACGCCATTGATGTCAGATAGGTCAACCCAAGTTGTTATGCCTTTAACTTCGTAGACAACACCATTGATGGTTTCATAAGACACTTCTTTGTTATCGCTGATTAAGTGAACATCATTTCCATTAATTTGGTCAACTCTTTTTATTATTCCACCATATTCATCGGATTCCGCAACAACGATATCTCCAACTTTAATATTATGAGTTTTATTTAAGAGTACGGATTGCCCGTCTTGCAGTGTTGGAAGCATTGATGTTCCATCCACATGGACAATAACTGGAATTTGATTCGGCCCTAAACAAGAATCAATATCTATTTCTGCATTCTCAAGTCCGTAATAATTACAGAGGTCTTCTATGCCATTTCTTAGAGTTGTTGAATTTGCTGTAGTGTCATTCATTACAGTTATTGTATAACTGCAAATGGCGCTGTTTAGGCTATTGGTGTCTATGTTTGAAAACGTATGTGTCTCAACGCTAACATTTTCTCCATCAAGATAAACATTCACGGAATCTTTCCCAATAAAAAATAATCCAGCAATGAGTAATAAAAGAAGTATTATGAGAGCTAAAATAATTTTTTTAGCCATTAAAATCACTCATCCATAATGTTCAGGTTCATATTTAAAAGAGCCTTCATTGTTTCAATGTCAATTTGCCCGGGGGCTGTAACATCTGTTCCGGCTGCAAAGGTTATTGGCGAATTGAATTTGGCGGCCATAACTCTTGTGTAACTTCCTAAATCTCCCATTGAAATAGCAATTGTATCTTTACAATGTGAAAGAACAGCAAGTATTGTTAATGTATCTTCTAGATCTTGAGGCATGAAAGCGACTTTAGCGATATCTCCCAATTCATGCTCTTTTTCAACTATATAAAGTATTTCATTTAAGTCAGGAGTTTTTTTGAAATCATGATAGGAAACGATTGTGGTGACGCCGGTGTCATGGATTTTATGAATGTATTCATCATTGCTTTGCAACTCGATATCAACATAGTCAACTAAATCGCAACATTCATACAATATGTTGACTCTTTCTTCTTCAGTTCCTTTAAAAGATCCACCTTCTGTACTAATTCTATTTGTAGCTATCATTGGAAAGTTAATTTCTTCAATAGCATTCTTAATTTTGTCAATATCGGGGTTTTTCAAAGCATCTATTCTGAATTCTAGAATGTCCGCTCCTTTATCAATACAGTCTTGAGCTACTTCAATTACATCTTCGTATTTTTTTTGAAAAATTGGAATTGCAATTCTAGTTTCCGAATACATTGTTTATTATATTTAACAAGGCTTATTTATTAAAGTTTCTTAAATATTTAAATAAATTAAATAACAAATACATTTATCAATAAAATATAAATTATTTTATTATTTGTTCAATCAATAATTCAAGGTGTTAATTTGAAGATTACAGCTATAGGTGCAGATATATCTAAAAATGATGTATCATGTAGTTCTAAGCTAGTAGAAACTATAGAAAAAAACCTTCATACTCTCAAGGAATTGGGTGCAAGAGATGTCGCTTTAACAAATGTTACAGGTGATGATGTTGTTATTAGCGCATTTGTTGAAGACGATTTGCTTGAACCTGTTAACGAGGGTATTGTCAATGTTTTGAAGATGAGTGCAGAAAATCAAGGTGATTTATCTGGGATTTCACAAAATCCTGATGATGCAGGTGAAGGAATTTCATATGCTGAAGCAAACATTAGGCCGGACAGGTATCCTGATGCTGTTGTTTTAGGTTTTGATACATATGGTGGAGAACCATTTGTCGCAGATGTTGCAAATTCGGCGATTGATGCTGCAAATGGAATGAAAAACTTGACTGATGTTTCTGATTATATTGAACCAAAAACAAAAATGATACCTGGAGTAGGATATGTGTCATCTGAAACAGACGACCCTGTTGTTGTAGCCACAATTGAGAATATAGAGTCAGTTGGTGTAATAGCTAGTGCAATGATTGGTGCTGCACTTGGAAATAAGAATGTTTATTTAGTTAAAAGAGGAACAACTTGCAATGTATTACCGGGTAGTGTAATATTTTCAGCTACTGCTTTTATGAATGGAAATGTAATAGATTTAGCTGTTCCATTTGAAAATAAGACAAGAATATTAAGATAGGGGTAATATAATGATTTTATTAAATGAAAATACAAAATGTTTAGTTCAAGGAATAACTGGTAAACAAGGTTCATTCCACACAGAACAAATGTTAAAATATAATACAAATATCGTAGCAGGAATCACACCAGGCAAAGGTGGTCAAAAGTTTTTAGACAAAGTTCCGATTTTTAATTCAATCGAAGAGGCAAAAGAAGAAGTGGATATAAATTCTTCAATCATTTTTGTTCCTGCTAAATTTGCAAAAGATGCTGCGTTTGAAGCAATTAGACACTTAGATTTGGTTGTAATTATATCCGAACACATTCCTGTTCATGATAGTATGAAAATTATGGCATATGCGAAAGAAATGAATACAACTATTATTGGACCAAACACTCCGGGAATTATTTCTCCTGGTGTTGGTAAATTAGGTATCATGCCTACTCACATTTTCAAAGAAGGGAATGTTGGAGTAATCTCCAGAAGCGGTACATTAACTTATGAAATTGCTAGCGAACTTACAAATGCAGGTATCGGTCAAAGTACTGCTGTCGGTATTGGTGGGGATCCAGTTACCGGGGATAATTATGTTGATATTTTAAAAAGATTTGAAAAAGATGAAGCTACAGATGCTGTTGTTTTAATTGGTGAAATTGGAGGAACTGCAGAAGAAAGGGCAGCTAAATATATTTCAGAAGAAATGTCAAAACCTGTCGTATCCTACATTGCAGGAAGAACTGCACCACCAGGCAAAAGAATGGGACATGCCGGAGCTATTATTCAAGGAAATTCCGGTACCGTTGAAAGCAAAACCAAAGCTTTAAATGAAGCTGGTGTTGAAGTAGCAGTTAAACCATCTGAAATTGTAAATTTACTTGAAAAGGTTATGTAATGTCAAACCAAGAAATTATTGATAAATTATTAAGTGGCGAAATGAAACTTTATCAAGTTGATAAGGAAGTTTCAGCCAAAGAAGCAACTGATATCAGAAGAGAATTTTTAGAGCAGAAATATGATTTGGATTTGTCTAACATTTCCAATTATACTCTTGATATGGAAAGGGCATCTGCTCGTAATATTGAAAATTCTATTGGAGTATTGCAACTTCCTATGGGTATTGCAGGTCCATTGAAAATCAATGGAGAATACTGTAAAAGAGAGGTATTTATTCCACTTGCAACTTCTGAAGGGGCACTTGTCGCATCAATTAATAGGGGTGCATCAACCCTTACTGCATCTGGAGGAGCAAATGCAAGAGTTGTATCAGATATTATGACTCGTGCGCCTGCAATCAAATGTGAAGGCGTAAGCGATGCTTTAAAAATAAAACAATGGTTTATTGATAATTTCGATGAATTAAAAGAAATTGCAGAAAGCACTACTTCTCATGGTAAATTAATAAAAATTGACCCTATTTTAATTGTTGGAAGCTATGTGTATCCAAGATTTGTCTTTTCAACTGGAGACAGTATGGGAATGAATATGGTGACAATAGCTTCTGAAAAAATATTAGATAAATTAGCACAAGACACTACTGCAACACATCTTGCATTAAGCGGCAATGTTTGTGTCGATAAAAAACCTGCTGCAATTAACATTGTTGAAGGAAGAGGAAAAAGCGTTATAGCGGACATATTGATTCCAAAAGAAATTGTAGCTAAAAAGCTTAAAACTGAAGTTGATGCAATTGTTGAGGTAAATACTGCTAAAAACCTAATAGGCTCTGCAGCTAGTGGAAGCATGGCTTTCAATGCACATTATGCAAATATGGTTGCAGCTATATTTTTAGCAACTGGTCAGGATGCAGCTCATGTCGTTGAAGGATCTTTAGGTATTACAACAGCAGAAAACAGAAATGGTGATTTATATTTCTCAGTAAACTTGCCTGACTTGCCAGTAGCTACTGTTGGCGGAGGTACAAGTCTTGAAGTTGCCCATGAAGGATTGGAAATTTTGGGTGTTGCTGGTTCAGGTAAAGCACGTGAATTTGCCGAAATCGTTGCATGCACTGTTTTAGCAGGAGAATTGTCATTAGTTGGAGCTATTGCTGCAGGACATCTGGCAAGAGCTCATCAACAACATGGAAGAGGATAATATGGATGATTTTCTAGATTCCTTGGATTCATTATATCCCGAGTTGACTCTTGAAACTGATGATATAATAATGACAATCGCTATAAAAAAAGATTATTCTTATATTGAAGATTTAGATAAAAGAAAAGAAGAGTTCATCAATGATTTGAAAGCTTTTATAAAAGAGTTTGAAGAGACTCCTGAATCTGATGAGTTTATGAAATATTATGACTATTAGTATTTGGAATCTATTTTTTCAAATACTTTTTTTACATCTACTTTTGTTTCAAAACAGCCTGTTTTTTCAAGTAAAACTCCTTGAGGGCAAAAATCAGACAGCAACATCATCATTTGGCTTAAATCTTCATGACAAGCAACACCAATAACTGCTTTAAACTTATTTTCCTTAACAATTTTTTTAACAAAACTGCTTCCCGGAACAACATATAATTTATATCCTAGGGGTTCAGATTTCTTTTTGATAACGCCGATTGAACATAATCCACATTCAGTACAGTTTAACCCTTCTTTTTGAAGTGTTGCAGGACAATCCCTATGTCTTAAGCAATGAGGAAGAAAAATTAAAGTTTTTTCAGCAGGTGTTTTCCTGAATTCTTCCATGTTAATGTCATCTCTAACTTTAATTGAAATGTCATCAATCAGGTGTTCATCCAATTTTAACAAATTGGCAATGGCTTTAAATGGGGAATATAATGAGTCTAAAATAAATAATAGAACTCTTGGGCATTTAATTTCGCTTCTTCGAGCGAATAGCACTCCAAATATTAAAACTGCTATGAATAAAATCACGATAAGTACAGCAATTAAAACAACTAATTCTCCTAAAAATGTATAAAAAGATTCAATAACCATTTTTTAACCTAAAATTTTTCAATTTTATAATTTTCAAAGTTCTTATTTAATTTAACACCAGTTGGTGTTTTTTCAATTTGGAGTCCTGATAAACTATCACATGAACATAGAACATCTTGTTCAGGGTGTGTTCCTGGCGTAATATTACAATTCAAGTTCACCCTCTCACCAATTGATAAAACGGTTTCTAATCTTTTAGTTGAAGGATGGTCTTTATTTAAAATCACTATTGGAGATGATTCTTCACGGCTTAAGTAAGCTTGAGATCTTATTGCTCTTTTATCTTTTTTAAAATTGGAAACAGCAATAATATCATCGGATTCTAAAAATTGAACTATTTCCTCATTGTCTTGTGTTGCAATAAACAGCATCTTATCTTCATAAGCTACTTTGACAATGCCGACCATTCCGTTTTCACCTTCAAGAAATAGTATTTCATCATTTTTAAAATCAATATTCATAAAATCACTTAAAAAATAAAAAATAGAGTAAATAAATTTACTCTACACATTCCACATTGTCACTTTGACAAGATGGGCAAACTACTTTTTTTCCGATACCTTTGAAGGTATTTCCACAGTCTTTACAATGATATTTTTTTGTTTTCAATTTTTTTAAATCAATATCGGCCATTGGCCCTCCGCTAGAACACATTTAAAATCACCTTTAATTAATAATATGTATTATGTTATATATTATTTATGCAATATTTCTTGAAGTTCATTAATTTTGTTAAATGTTTGTTCATCATTTGTGATATCATATAATAACTCATAGAAGTATAATGATTGGTTGTAGAGTCTATTTTTTTCATATTCTTCTGCTAATTCATTAAGGGCATTAAATACAAAAGGATTGACTCCAATTTGAATATTCTTATCTTCAAGAATTGAAACAGCTTCATCTAGAGAAATATCTATGTTATGTCCTTTTGATTCGATATACTGAAGTTCAGAATATGCCATTATGCTCATCTCATATTTCATGCTGTATTTGAATAGGGCTGTTGCAATGTCAAATTGATTTTCTTCTATATAATAATAACCTAGATTCCTATAGCACCTTGCCAAATCTTGAGGATAGTATGCATATTTCAGTGCATCTGAAGTGTATATAATAAATTTATTAAATGTATAGGTGTGCATTTTGTAGATTTCTGATAACTCAAGGATTATTCTTGCAGAAACCGGATTTATTTGCAATGCCTTTTTCAAACTTATTTCAGCTTCTTCAAACTCCTTATTTTCAAAGAGCAAAAAACCATATATATAATATAAGTCAAGCAAGGGCTGATTATCAGGTATGTATCTGATTTCTTTTTCAGCACCGATGTAGTTGTAGAATATTAGTTCTTCTAGGGGGTTTGTGAAGCTATGATATTCGCTTACCATATCATCTTCAAACATACCTGGAAATGAATTCATAAAATGTTTGAGTTCATACAGTGCGGTTTCATAATCTCCTGTTTCAATATATTCGCTTGTCTCATTTAAAATGTCCATTATGGGATTTTCATTTTCAGATATTTCTATAAATTCCTCTTTTTCTTCATCAGTTAAGCAATCCCACATCATTCTTGAAATCTCGCGAATAATCTCTTTGTTGTAGGGATGGTCTTTATATCTATCAATTTGGCTGGACAGGTATTTTCTATTCAATTCGTCATTCTGACCTAAATTAGCCTTAATTTCGTTAATTATTTCTTTGTACATTAACACACCTAACGTTACTTTAATGAGTAATATTTTTATATGACTTCTAATCCATATTAATATTGTATAAAAACTTAGTTTTATATTGTTTTATTTAAAAAATTGAAGGTGATTATGAAATGGCAAATCAACCAATATTTATTCTTCCTCAAGGAACTGAAAGATATTCAAAAAGAGATGCTTTAAGAATGAATATCACAGCAGCTAAAGTGTTAGCGGGCATCATAAGAACTACTTTAGGTCCTAAAGGTATGGATAAGATGATTGTTGACCCATTAGGCGAAGTAACTGTAACCAATGATGGTGCAACTATCATGAGTGGAATGGAAATTGCACAACCTGCAGCTAGAATGCTTGTAGAAACCGCTAAAAAACAGGAACAAATAGTTGGAGATGGAACTACTTCTGTTGTTGTTATAGCTGGTGAGTTATTAGCTAAAGCAGAAGAATTATTAGAAGATGGAATTGCAACTTCTGTAGTTGTTAAAGGATATAAAAATGCAACTGAAAAAGCTGTTGAACTTTTAAAAGAAATTGCAATCGATGCTGATGATGAAGAAACTCTTAAAAAAGTAGCTGTTACTGCAATGAGCGGTAAAGGTTCTGATTATGCAAAAGAACACTTAGCTGAAATTGTTGTTAAAGCAGTATTAAGAATAGAAGAAGACGGCAAATCTGATATTGAGAACATTAATGTTCAAAGAGTTTCCGGAGATTCTGTAGAAGATTCATTCTTGGCTGAAGGAATAGTTATCGATAAAGCACCGGTATCCAAAGCTATGCCTAGAGATATTAAAGATGCAAAAATTGTTATCATGAAATATCCTATCGAATTAAAAGAAATCAATAGTGCTAAACTTGATATTAATAGTCCTGAACAATTAGATTTATTCTTAAACGCTGAAGAAAAAATGATTAAAGAGTTAGTTCAAAAAATTACAGATTCCGGCGCTAATGTATTATTCTGTCAAAAAGGTATTGATGATTTGGCGGAACATTACTTGAGAAAAGCAGGAGTCATGACTTTTAAAAGAGTTAAAAAATCAGATATTGAAAGAATCGGAAAAGCTACCGGCGCTCAATACTTAACTGATATTGAAGATTTATCCCCTGATAAATTAGGTACCGCAGGTCATGTGTTTGTTGATAAGATATTTGATCATGAATTAACTTTCATCGAAGAGTGTGAAAATCCAAAAGCTTCTTCAATTGTTTTAAGAGGCAGTACCCGTTATGTAACCGAACAAATCTCAAGAGCAATCGATGATGCTTTAGGAGTAGTTGCTGCTACTATTGAAGAAGGTAAAGTTCTCATTGGTGGAGGAGCTTGTGAAATCGATTTGGTAAAACAATTAAGAGATTATGGTGAAACTGTAAGTGGAAGAGAACAATTAGCTATTTTAAAATATGCTGAAGCTTTAGAAATCATTCCTAAAACCTTAATTGAAAATGCAGGTTTGGACACCATTAACTTAATTGCTGATTTAAAAGCAGCTCATGAGGAATCAAAATTCATTGGAATCAATGTATTTACTGGTGAAGTTGAAGATATGAAAGAAGCTGGAGTTATAGAACCTTTGAGAGTTAAAATCCAAGCTCTTCAATCTGCAGGTGCTGCTTGTGAAATGATTTTAAGAATTGATGATATGATTGCAGCAAGAAACGCACTTAACTCTACTGGTCCTGATGAGTCAGGTAATGATGATAGTGGTATGCCTCCAATGCCAGGCGGTATGGGTGGAATGCCACCAATGATGTAAAATTAAAATTTTTACATCTTTTTTTTATTTTTTTTGTTTACATTTTAAGTATTATTTTCTTTAAACTTTGTTTTTGTTTAAACGTTTTTTTAGTAAAAATTTAGGGAAGAACAAAAATTTTAAAAATTTTTTCTTTTTCTGATTATTATCGATTATTTTTTAATATTCTTTATTAAATATATTGTTTTTTATTATAACTTGACTTAAATGAGTCAATTTGATTTATATACCTTTTTATTATTTGTTATTTTTTATAATAAGCACTAACAGTACTATTTGAATTTTTATATAATTAAGTTTGTTTAAAAATTAATTCATGTTATTTTATACTTTTATAAACTAATTCAAGAATATTTTTACTTTATAGTTTATTTTCATTAAGTTTTAACCTTATTTTTAAAAATTGAATTCATTTAAACCGATTTAGCAAATAAAAAGGTTTATATAAGATATTTGCATATACATATTTTTGATATGAGATTAAAATCTCATTGATGTAAAATTAAATGTTATGGAGGTAAAATATTTTGAACAAACAATTATTACTCACTGCACTTTTAGCGATGACTGTTATATTGTCAGTTTCTGCTATTTCAGCAAGTGAAATAAATGTTACAGATTCCTATACTACTAACTTAGTAGATGACACATCAGATGTTTCAGTTCCTATGGAGTCCACTACTGATTCATCAGTGCTTTCTGTATCTAGTGATTCAAATGTTGATAATGATTCATCTAAAGTTTCTCTATCAAGTGAAGAAGTTTTAGAATCTGAAAATTCAAATACTTTATCAACTAACTTAGATGAAAATAATGTAAGTAGTGATGGTAAAGGTGCTACTCATTTTGCAGCATATTCAGATGATGCGAAAGTTGGCGCTTCAACTATTGATGTATCAAAAACTATCACTTCAAAAGACATTACCAAATATTATAGAGGAAGTGCTCCATACACGGCAACATTTCTTGACATAAATGGAAATGTTTTGAAAAATACTGATGTTAAACTTACTATTAATGGTAAGACATATACTGTAAAAACTGATAGTAAGGGAGTTGCTTCTTTAGCAATCAATCTTTATCCAAATACTTATAAAATGACTGCTGTTAATCCAAAAACTGGTTATAGCTTAACAAATACAATTAAAGTCTTATCCACTATTCAATCAAGCGACCTTACAAAAGTATATAAGGACAGCAAAATGTTCAGCGTAACATTCTTGAACAGTGAAGGAAAGGCTTTAGCTAACCAAAACATTAAGTTCACGGTTAATGGTAAGACATATACTCAGAAAACAGATAGTAAAGGTGTTGGATCTTTACCAATTGGACTATATGCCGGCACATATAAGATGACTTCAACCAATGTCGATGGTTTATCAAACACTAATACAATTAAAGTATTAAGTTCTACAACCACTAAAATTACTGCAAGCGACTATACTTTCAAAACAACTGATACCAAAACCATTAAAGTAACATTAAATAATGGTTTAGGTTATGCATTAGATTCCGGAAAAACTGTTACTTTTAAAGTAAATGGTAAAACCTACACTGCAAAGACTAACAGCAACGGTGTAGCTTCACTTAACTTACCAAGTTTAAGTGCGGGCACATACACAGTCTCATATAGCTTTGCTGGT
>JAEIGA010004626.1_pt1 | contig 21255 bp, 18 predicted proteins | sample 9270691 | NCBI WGS metagenome assembly JAEIGA01 (sample SAMN17057246, study PRJNA624740) | gut metagenome | biome: biome; isolation source: fecal sample | host: Bos grunniens | place: China: Xizang | collected 2019 | reverse complement strand
ATAAAATAGCCCGGCGGTGGAGCGGCGAAGCCGCGGAACCCCGGGGTAGCGTAAAAAAGAAAATTGAGCCCGGAGCGACGGAGCGAAGCGACGCAGCGTAGGCCGACATATAATGGCGAGGACCGTAGCGAAGCGAAGCTCCGAGCCGGGGTGGGCGCGTGTTTTTTGTGTTTGCGGCATTTTGAAACAATGCCGTATTTTGAGCCACGCTTTATGCCACCCCTCCGGGGTTCGCATTTGTTTTTTTGGGGGCGGTTCCCGGGGTTCCGCCCCTTACGGGGCTCCACCGCGGGCTATTTTATGGCGCCCCTCCGGGGCTCTGAATTCCGCTCGCCTGCGGCTCGCAACCACCCCTTCAACTTCCGATTTATCTCGCCGAATACAAACCACCCGCCATGTTGGGCACGAGGTGCTTAACATGGCGGGTGGAAGAGGGGATAAGTACGTGTGTGTAAATCAGCCCACCTTATTGATTTGGGTGATGTAGGCCGTCGGGGCTTGTTTTTCATCTTCCACAAACAAGCTCCAAGTAATCTCATGCGCGCCTTGTTTCAGGTTGTAGAGCAACAGAGCGTTCAAAGGACCTGCTTTTGGCGCGTTTTTTTGCAGAATGCAAACACCGGCAGGGCCATCTGTCAGCAGGCGCGCACCGTTGTACTCCGGTATGCTGAGCAGCAGTGCGTATATACCCTCCTCCGGCGCTTGGAGCACCAGTGATGCCACACACAGCTGGTTGTTCTTGCGGCGCTGCTTGTTCCACTTGAGCGCTTGGTTTTGCGGCGTGCAGGCACGGGAGGGTTTGCCGGGCAGGGGCTCGCGCACCATGAGGCGCAGGCGTTTTGTCTGCGCAGCTTTTCGGTATGTCCTATATGTAATGTAGCAAATAGGCAGCAGTCCCAGTGCCATCCATGAAAAACAACTCACCGTAGCCAGTGAGGTGTAATCCCAGTACAGCGCGCCTACCAAGAACAGGCAGAACACCGCTGTGACGACCAATCCTACCCAGAAGCCCAGAATCATGGCCGGGAAGAGCAGGAACATGATGGTGTAGCGCAGAAAGAACTTCAAGTTCAGCGGGGTGCCTTTCAGAAACTCCTGGCGTACGATGGCCTTGTACAAACGGCTGAGCTCAGCCTGCGTCGTGTTGGTGTCAATTTTCATGCTTGTGTAAAATCAATCAATTTGAGTGGTGCGTTGCTTGAGAATGTGGTCCGCCAGCACAATCCATGCCATGGCTTCCACCACGGGAACGGCACGGGGCAGCACACAGGGGTCATGGCGGCCTTTGCCCTTCAATTTTGCCTCTTGGTGCGCATCCGTCACGGTGTCTTGCTCCACCATGAGGGTGGCAGTGGGTTTGAATGCCAAACGCATGTTGATATCCTCACCGTTGGAGATACCACCCTGGATGCCACCGGAATTGTTGGTGCGGGTGCGCACGCGCTCGCCTTCCATGTAGTAGGGGTCATTGTGTTGCATGCCGGTATATTCCGGAGCGGAGAAACCACTGCCTACCTCAAAGCCCTTGCAGGCGGGGATGCTCATCATAGCGTGAGCCAAGGTGGCCTCCAGCTTATCGAAAACGGGGTCGCCCAAGCCCACGGGGCAGTTGCGCACCGTGCAGGCTACAATGCCACCCAGCGAATCACCACGCGTGCGCGCCTCGCGTATGGCTGCTGCCATGCGCTCTGCCGTTTCAGCATCTGCCGTGCGTACAATGTTGCCCTCCACCGTGGCAGCCTGCACATTCTGCGGCTCTACGGGGCACACGATGCCGTGCACCTGCTGCACCCATGCCAGCACCTCCAGCTCGGGGTAAAGCGCTTGCACCACGGCTTTTGCCACTGCCCCTGCTGCCACTCGGCCTATGGTCTCGCGGGCACTGGCGCGGCCACCACCCGCCCAAGCGCGTATGCCGTACTTGGCATCATAGCAGTAGTCCGCGTGTGAGGGCCGGTAGGTGTGCTGCATTTCATCATACGCGGAGGAGCGGTGGTCCTTGTTGCGTACGGAGAGCGCTATGGGCGTGCCGGTGCTTTGTCCATCCACCACGCCGCTGAGAATCTCCACGCGGTCTTCTTCATTGCGCGGGGTGACGATGTCGCTCTGCCCGGGGCGGCGGCGGTTCAGCTGTGCCTGTATATCCTCCTCGCTCAGGCGTACACGGGCAGGGCAGCCATCTATCACAACGCCTACCCCCACTCCGTGAGACTCTCCCCACGTGCTTATTTTGAAAATGCTACCGAATGTGCTGGACATAATTACCGCGCTATCATACCGCAACACTCCGCAGATTGCAAGCCTTGACTGTGAATGAATGTTACAAATCTCCCCTCTCAACTTCCGATTTATCGGGCTGTTTCCCGATGGGGAGTCGGCTCCCGAAAAAAAAGGAGAAAGGCAGAATCACCGGATTCTGCCTTTCTTTGGGGGGAATAAAGGATGTAATATTTTACTTAGCCAGGGGCATGACGGGGTATTGACCACCGGGAGCAGCGGGGGTGGCGGGTACGCGGTCTTTCTTCTCCACCTTTTCCGCGGCGGTGATGGGGCGGAAGGGGGTGAGGCAACCGTCGATCTCGCCGTAGTAGTGCGTCTGCGTCAGGCGAACGGTGTCACCGGGCTTCAGGGAGTCAATGAGGGCGAAGACGGCGGCATCATCCTGGCCGGGGGTGGGCTTCTTGACGTCCACCATCATGATGGAACCGGCTTCAATTTTATCATCGCCGTATTTGCCGCATTTATCGTAGTTCTCGTTTTGGCGCACACGGAAGCGAGCTACTTTGGTGGCGTGGTCGCAGTTGTTGGGGCAATCCGCCGTCAGGTGGCGGCAGGGAATATCCTGCAGGTCAAGGAATTGAGCTACCACGGTGTTGCTGGCGAGCTTATCAGCCTTTTCCGGCATGGGGGAGGCGGTGAGGGCGGGGGCGCTGAGCGCCAAGGCTGCGATGATGCTGTTGATGTACTTCATAATATGTGGTGTGTTTAGTGGTTCTCTGCAGAAGTTAATGCGCGAAAAGACCGAATCCTCGAAATTATTTTGAAAAAAGTTGATTTTTTTCTACCAGCTCCGCGTAGCGCACGCCCGTGCCTCCGAAAATATCCAGCGCGCTGCCCACGGTGGCATCGATGCAGCCGCCGGAAAGACGGTCGATGAGGTCAAAATCCGCCATGGAGGCAATGCCTCCGGCGTAGGTCATGGGGCAGCCTCGCCAAGCGCCCAGCAGCTCCACCAGCTCGCGGTCTATGCCGCGGCACTTACCCTCTACATCCGCCGCGTGGATGAGGAACTCAGCACAGAAGGCGGATAATCCATCCAGCGCGGAGGGGGTGATGTCCAGCTCCGTGAGGGTTTGCCAGCGGTTCATGGCTACGGTCCAGCCTTGGGGGGTGCGGCGGCAGCTGAGGTCGAGCACGAGTTTGTCACGCCCCACGCGCTCCACCAGCTCCTCCAGCATGCGCAGTTGCAGCTTGCCCGCTTGGTCAAACAGCGCGCTGGTGACGATAACGTGTGAGGCGCCTGCTGCAATCCATTCCTGCGCGTTCTGCGGGGTGATGCCGCCACCTATCTGCAAGCCTCCGGGGTAGGCTGCCAGTGCGGCGCGGGCAGCTTGCTCATTGCCGGGGCCAAGCTTGATGACATGGCCACCACGGAGACCATCTTTGCGGTACAGCTCTGCATACCACTCGGCAGGATGCTCCGCCACAAAGTTGGTGTGCAGCCCTTGGTTGTCATCCGTGAGCGTGCTGCCCACAATTTGCTTTACCTGGCCGTTGTGCAGGTCGATGCAGGGTCTGAAGCGTGTCATGGCTCGGGTGGAGCAGAGGGGGGGATTAGATGAGGTGCCCCATGCGCTCGCGCTTGGTGTCCAAGTAGTGCTTGTTGTCCTCATGCGCGGGGATGTTGATGGGCATTTGCTCCACCACCTCCAGCCCGTGCCCTGCCAAGCCCACAATCTTGCGCGGGTTATTGGTCAGCAAACGCAGCTTGCGCACGCCCAAATCACGCAGAATCTGAGCCCCTACGCCGTAGTCGCGCAGGTCCGGGGCGAAGCCGAGCTTGATGTTGGCATCCACCGTGTCGAGCCCTTGCTCCTGCAGCTTGTAGGCATGCAGCTTGGCGGAGAGACCGATGCCACGGCCCTCTTGGCGGAGGTAAAGGATGACGCCGCCCTCTTGCGCTACGCGGCGCATGGCGGTGTGCAGCTGGCTGCCGCAGTCACAGCGGCGGCTGCCGAACACATCCCCCGTCAGGCATTCACTGTGCACGCGGCACAGCACGGGCTGCTCCGGGTCAATATCTCCGTGTACCAAGGCCAGGTGGGTCTGACCGTCCACCTTGGAGTGGTAGGAGTGGCAGGTGAACTCACCGAAATCCGTGGGGAGTTTCACCACCTCTTCCTTTTCAATAAGTTTTTCCGTATGCTGGCGGTGCTCGATAATCTGCGCGAGGGAGCAGGCCTTGAGCCCGAACTTGCGCTGGAACTCACCCAGCTCACCCAGGCGCGCCATCGTGCCGTCCTCCTTCATGATTTCGCAGCAAACACCTACGGGCTCCATGCCGGCAATGCGCAGCATGTCCACCGTGCCCTCCGTGTGCCCGGCGCGGCGAATCACGCCACCCTCTACCGCGCGCAGCGGGAAGCAGTGCCCGGGCTGCACGAAGTCATCCAGCTTGGCCTTGGGGTCTGCCAGCTTCATGGTGGTGATGGAGCGCTCGAACGCGCTGATGCCGGTGGTGGTGCCTTCTTTGGCATCCACACTCACGGTGAAGGCGGTGTGCAGTTTTTCCGTGTTGTGCTGAGCCTGCATGGGCAGGCCGATGGCATCCACACGCTCCGGCGCCATGGGCACGCAGATGAGCCCGCGGGCGTGGGTAGCCATGAAATTGATGTTCTGCGGGGTGGCAAACTGCCCCGCGCAAACGAGATCCGCCTCGTTCTCACGGTGCGGGTCATCCGTCATGAGAATGAGCTTGCCCATGCGCAGGTCGCACAGCACCTCCTCCAGCGGGTGGTAGATGATGGGGTCCGTACCGTCTGCCACAGGCACCTCTGAGGTGGGCAGCTCCACTGCTACCGGTGCCGGGGCAGGGGCTTGCTGCTCTTCCTCGGGCAGGGGATTACCACTGACAGCGGCATCGCACTCGCAGATGAAGCTGTTCATATCAAACACGCCGTTTTTGGAGGAAAACTCGATATTCTTCATGACTGGAAAAAAGCAGTTCGGTGGCAGGAGCCGTTCGCGGCAAGCGCTGCCACCGAACTTCTGTAATGTGTTTAAGAGGGTTTACTTATTCATCTTTGCCCAGGAGTCACGCAGACCCACGGAGCGGTTGAATACGGGGTGCTCAGCGCTGTGGTCGTAGCGGTCCGCCACAAAGTAGCCCGTGCGCTCAAACTGGCACAGGAACTCCGCCGGGGCTGCTGCCAAGGCCGGCTCTACCACGGCATCCGTCAGCACGGTGAGGGAGTCCTTGTTGAGGGAGGCCAAGAAGCCCTCCGGGTTGGCATCCGGAGCTTCATCACTGAACAAGCGGTCGTACAGGCGTACCTCTGCCTTCACGCCATACTTGGCGGATACCCAGTGGATAGCACCCTTGCAGCGGATGCCCTCCGGCGGGTTGGCGCCGATGGTGCCGGGCAGCACTTCGGCATGTACCTCCGTGACGGTGCCGTCGGCATCTGCCACGTAATCCGTGGCAACAATGCAGTAGCCACCGCGCAGGCGCACGCAGGCACCGGGGCTGAGGCGCTTGTACTTCTTGGGCGGCTCCACCATGAAGTCCTCTTGCTCAATCCAAACCTCCTTGGTGAGGGTGAGCTTGCGGTTGCCGAGCTCCGGCTTTTCGGGGTTGATGACAACCTCCACCTCTTCCTCGTGACCGTCCGGGAGGTTGGTGAGCACGAGCTTGAGGGGCTTGAGCACGGCCATGCGGCGCTCCGCATTCGTGTTCAGCTCGCTGCGTACGGCGTTCTCCAAGCGGGCTACGTCCGTGTTGCCGTTGAACTTGGTGATGCCGACGCCCTCACAGAAATCCACAATGGCCTTGGCGGGGTAACCACGGCGGCGCATACCGCAAATCGTGGGCATGCGGGGGTCATCCCAACCGGCTACGTAGTTTTCCTCCACCATCTGGCGGAGCTTACGCTTGCTCATCACGGTGTAGGTGATGTTCAGGCGGGAGAACTCGCGCTGCTGCGGGCGAGAGCCTGCGGGGATGGGGCAATTCTCGATAACCCAATCGTAGAGCGGGCGGTGGTTCTCAAACTCCAGCGTGCACAGGGAGTGTGTGATGAACTCGTAGGCGTCCTCCAGCGGGTGGGCAAAGTCATACATCGGGTAGATGCACCAGGTGTTGCCCGTGTTGTGGTGGTGGTCGTAAGAGATGCGGTAGATGACGGGGTCGCGCATGTTCATGTTGCTGCTGGCCATGTCAATCTTGGCACGGAGCACGGCGCCGCCCTCGGGGAACTTGCCGGCTTTCATCGCCTCGAACTGAGCAAGGTTTTCCTCCACGCTGCGGTCGCGGTAGGGGGAGTGCGTGCCGGGGGTGGTCAGGTTGCCACGCTGCTGGCGCATGGTCTCGCGATCCTGCTCATCCACGTATGCCAAGCCGTTCTTGATGAGGTGCACGGCGCACTCGTAGTAGAAGTCGAAAATGTCGGAAGCCCAGTACAGGTGCTCACCCCAGTCAAACCCCAGCCACTTGATGTCCTCTTGTATGGAATTGACGAACTCGACATCTTCCTTGCAGGGGTTCGTATCATCGAAACGCAGGTGGCACACCGCTCCTTGTTGGGCGTATTCTTTCGCTACGCCGAAATCCAGACAAATGGCTTTGGCGTGACCGATGTGCAGGTAGCCGTTAGGCTCCGGAGGAAAGCGTGTAATGGGCGTTTTGCAGTGACCCTCAGCAAGGTCGCTTGCAATCCATTCACGTATGAAATCTCGTTTCGTTTCTTCGTTCGTCATACGCGCGTATTCTAGCACGCAGCCTGCCAAAATCAAGCTCATTCCGCCGGGGCTGACGCAATTTTAGCGCGATTCCCCGCTTGTTTGGTAGGTTTCCGCTGTGCAGGGGCTGTTTCAGAGCCCCATTTTGCCGGGATTGAGGATGTGCTGCGGGTCGAGCGCGTTTTTGAGCGTTTGGTGTAGCTGCATGGCTACGGGACCGATGGCGGAGCCGAACCAAGGGGCTTTTGCCAGGCCGATTCCGTGCTCGCCGGTGATGCTGCCACCGTGCTCCAGCACCCAAGCAAAGAGCCTGTGCACCAGTGCATCCGCCGGGGGGCGTATATCGTTGCCTGCGGCGTCTTTCAGCACCATGATGTTGGTGTGAATGTTACCATCCCCGGAGTGCCCGAAGCACGCGACGGGAATGCCGGTTTCCTGCTGCATGGAGGCGCAGAATTCCACCAGCTCCACCAGTGCAGAGCGGGGGATGACGATGTCCTCATTGAGCTTGGTGAGCCCCGTTGCTTTCAGACTGTACGAGAACTCGCGGCGCAGCTGCCAAATGGCCTCTACCTCCTCCTCCGTGCGGGCGCAGACGACTTCCGCCGCGCCGGTGGCGAGGAGAATGCGCTCAATGTCCCCGAGCTCCGCGGCGATGGCATCGGTCCGCCCATCAATTTCCACGATGATGTGCCCCTTGGCATCCGCCGGTAATACGCCGGAGTCCAAGTGGTTGCGCGCTGCTGCCAAGGTGTAGGCATCCGTAATCTCCATGGCTGCGGGCAGGTGACCACCCTGCAAAATGTTTTGCACCGCGGCTGCTGCCTGCGCGAACTGCGGGAAGCTGGCGTGCAGTGCCGCGCGTGCCTGCGGGGCGGGGATGATGCGCAGGGTAGCCTGCGTGATAATGCCGAGCATGCCCTCACTACCGCAGAAAAGCCCCACAAGGTCAAAGCCTTGCTTGTTTTTGTGCGTTCTGCCGCCGCAGCGCAGCACACTGCCGTCCGCCAGCACTACCTCCAGCCCCAGCACATAGGCGCGGGTAACGCCGTACTTGAGGCAGCGGGGGCCACCGGCATTGGTGGCGATGTTGCCGCCTATGCTGGATTCTTTGCGCGAGGCGGGATCCGGTGGGTAAAACCAACCTTGTGCGAGGCAAGCCTCCTGCAAATCCGCCGTGAGCACACCTGCCTCCACCACAGCGACGCCGTCCGCCGGGTTCACCTCCACAATGCGGCGCATGTTCGCCACGGAAATGACGATGCCCCCGCGCACCGGCACACAGCCACCCACGTAGCCCACACCGGCGCCACGCGCGGTGACGGGTATGCCGCGATCCGCGGCAAAGCGCATGGCTGCAGCCACGTGCTCGGTGCATTCTGCGAGTACGACGGCATCCGGCAGGGCAGAGGCGTGCCACTTGTCCGTTGCATGTGCCTGCAGAACCTCCGGCTCAGTGCTGACGCAGCTGCCGAGCAGGGCTTTGAGCTCATCCGTATTGCTTTTCATGGTGAAAGGATTGTGAAAAATTACTCCTTATCCGTGCCCCAGCGGCGGTGCAGCCATGATTCCACCGGTGAGAACAGCAATTTATCCGCCAGCAAGCCCACCAGAATGATGATGAACATGATGCCGATAACCTGGTACATGCGCTGCAGCTCACGCCCGAAGTGCAGGTACTGGCCGATGCCGAATCCACCTACCACGGAGACGTAAATCTCCGCAGCCATCAGGGAGCGCCATGCGAACGCCCAGCCTTGTTTCATGCCGCTGACCACAAAGGGGGCGGATGCCGGCAGGGTGACGAAAATGAGTGTATGCAAGGGGCCGGAGCCCATGGTGCGGGCGGCTCGGGCGTAAATGGGCGGCACGTTCTTCATGCCGTTTTGGGTGGAGAGCAGTACGCTCCACAGCGTGCCCATGATGACCACGAAGAGCAGGGCGGCTTCCGTTTGCCCGAACCAAATGCACGCCAGCGGCACCCAGCACACGCTGGGCAGCGCCTGCAGACCGAGGGCGAGCACGCCCAAGGTGTCATTCACGCTCTTAAAGCGAGCCGCCAGCATGCCCAAGGGCACACCCAACACCAACCCGATGAGGTAACCGATGAGCAGGCGCTGCAGGGTTACGCCCATGGCATCGAGTAGCTTCAAATTGCACAGGTTATCCCACAGGTATTGCCATACCACGCTGGGTGGCGGCAGTACGTAGGGGTTCCACACGGGTTCCTCCGGCCCTATGCCCAGCCACAGCAGGTCGCCGGTAAGGGCTGCCCATACCATGATGAGGAATGCGAAGAAGAGAATGGTGGTGATGATGCGTTTCATGGCTGTATTCAGTCGGATTCAGCTGCGTTTTGGTAACCTTTGAGCTCTGCCGTAATCTCGCGGGCAATGTCGGCGAGGTCGTGGCTGTTGATGTTGCGGGGGCGGGGCAGGTCGATGAGGAACTCCTTGCGCACGCGACCGGGGTGCGGGGAGAAGAGGATAACTCTGTTGCCCAAGCACACGGACTCGCGCACGTTGTGCGTGACGAACACGATGGTTTTCTTACGCTTTGCCCAAATGTCCTGAATATCACCGTAAAGCTGCTCGCGGGTCATGGCATCCAGCGCGGAGAAAGGCTCATCCATGAGCAAAATCTTGGGGTTGGGCGCCAGTGAGCGCGCCAATGCCACACGCTGGCGCATGCCGCCGGAAAGCTCGTGAATGCTGGCGTGGGCGAACTTGTCCATCTTCACCAAGTACAGGTAATATTTGGCTACCTCCAAGCGCTCTTTGTTGTTGAGGTTCGGCTTTTGTTTGAGCCCGAACATAACATTGCCGATGACATCCAGCCAGGGGAAGAGCGCGTGCTCTTGGAACATCATCATGCGGTCGCGCCCGGGACCGAGTATGGGCTCGCCGTCTATCAATGCCTTGCCGCGGTCCGGTTTCTCTAAGCCGGCAATGATGTTGAGCAAAGTGGATTTGCCGCAGCCACTCGGGCCTACGAAGCACACGAACTCGCCCTCATTGATGGTCAGTGAGGCGTCCTCCAGCGCCCGAACGGTGCCCCGTTTGGTCTTGAAGTCCTTGTACACATGCTCCACACTCAGCTTTGCGGTGGGGAAGTCTTGTATCTCTTGGTCGATTCGTTCCTGCATATCAGTGAGTTTGTGAATTGGCATCCGGGGTTGCGGCGGGCACATACAGCATGCCGTCCAAGGGTGGCACTCGGTCCAACAAGCCGGTGTTTTGACCGTCTCTGACGAACTGCTCCAGCCCGGCCATGTCTACCCGGTCTGTCAGTGTCATGCGCCCCCAAGCGCTCTTCACCAGCTCGGCAAAGGTGGCGCGCTCGCTCTCGTCGGATTGCGTGAGGTGCATCATTTCATCCACCACGTGCTGCTGCGCCTCCTCGGGGTGGGTTTGTATCCATTCCGTCAGCTTGCGGTGGGCCTGCACCACTTGCGCGGCGGCATTCGGGTGGTGCTTCAGCCAGCCCACGCGCGATACCAGCACAGTGGTGACCACTGCCGGGTCTTCTTTGTAAATACGTGCCCCTGTGCCCTTGATGAGGCGTGATACCCAGGGCTCCACCGTCCAGCATGCGTCAATGTCGCCCTGCGCCATCAGCTGCAGCTGCATGGCGTTCGGCGTGGGGGATACGCGGCAGTCCCCGCCTCCCTCAAGCGGGCAGCTCAAGCCGAGGCTCTGCAGCCAAGCGCGGCAGGTGACATCTTGCGTGTTGCCCAGCTGGGGCGTGGCAATGTTGCGCCCGCGAAAATCGGCATCCGTGCGGATTCCGGACTTCGGACCGACCAGCAGGGCTGCGCCGCCGTTCACCGCGCCCGCCAGCAGGCGCACCTCGCGCCCGGCGGATACGGCGTAGGCGTTCAGCGCGGGGCTCGGCCCCACGTATGCCACGTCCACCGTGCTGCCGAACAGCGCCTCCATGGCAGTGGGCCCGGCGTTGTAGGTGTACCACTCTTCCGTGTAGCCGGGCACCTCATTTTCAAACCAGCCCTTGCCCTCACAGCTTTTGTGACGCCACATGTTGCGTGCTACCAAGCCCTGCACGTGCGTCACATTCGGGAAACACCCCATGCGCAGCACTTTGCTGTCCGTATCATTGCGGCTGCAACTGCTGATGAAAAGCAGGGTGCCCAAGAGTAGCAGCAAACATGTGATGTGGTGTTTCATGACTCTCTATGCTAGCAGAGCTCTCCCCTCGCGTCAAGGTTCAAAGTGCGCCCCTCGCGTTTTTCTTGTGGCATACTCTCTATTTATGGTGTGTTATGGAAAATTACAAGTTTTGATGAGAAAAATATTATTTTATTTGAACAAAATGCCTGTTAGCGGTGTCACATGATGTGAAAGGGCGAAAAATCCCCCTCTGAAAGATTATGAAAAAGTACATATTACAAATGGTAGTGGCAGTAGCCGGCTTGGCAGCAGTAGCTGCCCCGCAGGCTGATGCTAAGGTAGTGGTGCAGGTAGTTGCACCCGTTGTGGTGGAGCATGACCATTGCGTTCCTCCGCCTCCTCCCCCACCTCGCCACCGCTTGGTGAAGCCTCGTTGTCCTCATTGCCGTGTCGTGTATGACCGCGGTGTGCCGCACTTGGTTTGTGTGCATTGCTGCCCGGCCGCGCATCATCACCACGCGAAGCCGAAAAAGCATAAGCCGGCGCCTCCTCCTCACCACCACCATCACGGTCACGCGCCCAAAAGGCACCGTCGTTAATTCATTCAGTCATAGTTGAGAGAGAGAACCTGAGCCTCTCCCTTTCGAGGGAGGGGCTCATTTGCGATGATACCCAACAACTAAAAAAACGCGCTCATATCTCGCCGGAGTGGTGTGAAAATGAGGATTTTTCTTGACGCCTCGCGCACGGGCTGTTAGCATGGTGTAATCATGAGAGTAGTAGAAGCCAGAATTGAAATTCCCATGGGAAGCCGCAATAAGTATGAGGTGGATGAACGCACGGGGCGCATTAAGCTGGACCGCGTGCTGTATTCCTCCGTATATTACCCGGCGGAGTACGGATTCATTGAGCACACCCGCTATTTGGATGGTGACCCGCTGGATATTCTGGTCTTCACCTCCGCCCCTACATTCCCCGGTTGCTATGTGGATTGCCGCATCATCGGCGGTATGGATATGATTGATTGCGGTGAGCCCGATGTCAAAATACTGGCGGTGAATGTGGGCGACCCCCGCTATGACCACATCAATAAGCTGGAGGACCTCCCCCCGCATTACCTGCAGGAGATTCAGAACTTCTTCCGTACCTACAAAACCCTCCAAAATAAAGTGACGGAGGTGGGCGAATTCTTCGGCGTGGAGCGCGCCTGCGCCATTCTGGATGAGTCATTCATCCGCTTTGCCGAAAGCCTCCGCCCGTGAGCAAGCAGGGCGGTAAATCGGAAGATGAAGGGGTGATGGTGGGAAAATTTTGCGAGCCGCAGGCGAGCGGAATTCAGAGCCCCGGCAGGGGCGCCATACAATAGCCCGGCGGTGGAGCCCCGTCAGGGGCGGAACCCCGGGTAGCGTAAAAAAATAAAATTGAGCCCGGAGCGACGGAGCGAAGCGACGCAGCGTAGGCCGACATATAATGGCGAGGACCGGAGCTCCGAGCCGTTGTGGGCGCGTGTTTTTGGTGTTTGCGGCATTTTGAAACAATGCGGAATTTTTGCGCCACGCTTTATGCCACCCCTCCGGGGTTCGCATTTGTTTTTGTGGCCTTTTCCCGGGGTTCCGCCCCTTGCGGGGCTCCACCGCCGGGCTATTTTATAGCGCCCCTCCGGGGCTCAAATTTAGGCTCCCGTCTTCGCTGCTGCGCAGCTACGTCGTGGCAGGCGCTGACGCTCGCAACCTGTTCTTCAAATTCCGATTTATCGAGCAGCGCAAAAAAAATATCAAAAAAATCCGCGGGTGGTTAGCCCGCGGATGTGAAAAAATGCCGTTTGTACGTGCAGCCCCTTACATGTAAGGATCGGGGGCGTTGAGGTAGTTCTGCACGTAAAGGCGCACGCCTTCCTCCAGCTGAGTCATGGGGCGGGTGTAGCCTGCTGCGCGGAGTTTGGAGATATCTGCCTTGGTGTAATACTGGTACTTGGGGCGCAGGGATTCGGGCATTTCTTTGTAGCCGATTTTGGGCTCAAGCCCGAGCGCGTGGAACGTGGCTGCTGCCAAGTCATAGAAAGAACGAGCCTCACCCGCGCCGATGTTGAAGATGCCGCTCACCTCCGGGTGCTCCAGCAACCACATGATGACGTTCACGATGTCACCCACCCACACGAAATCGCGCAGCTGCTGCCCGTCCGCATAGTCCGGGTGATAGCTCTTGAAGAGCAGCACCTCTTCATTGGCCTTGGCAATGGGGAAAATGTGAGCAATCACGCTCTTCATGGAGCCCTTGTGGTACTCATTGGGCCCGTAGACGTTGAAGAACTTGAGCCCGGCGTACTGCGGGGGCGTGGGGCGATTCTCATCGCGCTCGCGGGCTACCTTGCGGTCGAACACGGCCTTGCTCCAGCCGTAGCAGTTCAGCGGGCGCAGGGCGTTGAGGTGCTCCTGCGAGTCGTCGTCGGAGAATCCCAGCTCACCATCGCCGTAAGTGGCTGCGGAGGAGGCATAGATGAACGGGCATTTTTGCGCGGTGCAGAAGTCCCACAGCTTGGAGCTGAGAGTGAAATTGCTGCGGTTGATGAGGTCGGCATCCGTCTCCGTGGTGGAGGAGATAGCTCCCATGTGGATGACGGATTGCACCTGATGACCGTGGGCTGCGAGGAACGCGTCCAAATCATCCGGGTGCACGCAGGCTGCGAGCTCGCGCTTGGCGATGTTCTTCCACTTTTCATCCGTGCCGAGGTAGTCCACGACAACAATATCCTTCTTGCCGGCCTCTTGCAGGGCGGCTACGATGCATGAGCCGATGAATCCGGCTCCTCCGGTGACGATAATCATAACGTTAATGTCGAAAAGTGTTGTGCTATTCGTGAAGAAGTATAGCACAACGCCCCGTATTGGCGAGCTTTTTTTTCTGAATCTGATTTTTCCTGTGCAAGTTTACAGTTGACGCAGCAGGGGAAATGTAGTAGAGTATAAGGCAAAAGTACGAGTTAGCTGCTAACGGATTTCTGCCATTGCAACAATGATGACGAATTTATACTCTTATGTGGATGCGTTTCCTGACATGCACGTGATGTGTGTGGGAGACATCATGCTGGATATTTTTGTTTACGGCAAGACCAATCGCTTGTCGCCGGAGGCGCCTGTGCCTGTGTTGCTTGAGCAGCGCAACCGCTGCATGCTGGGCGGTGCGGGTAATGTGGTTGCCAACCTGCGCAGCTTGGGCTGCAAGACGTCTTTTGTGGGCGTGGTGGGTATGGATGCCGATGGCGCCTCCCTGCGCGAGTACCTGCGCGAGCTGGGGGCGGAGCAGGATTTGCTGCTGGAGCTGCCCGGTTATTGCACCTCGGTGAAGACTCGTTATGTGTCCGGGCGTCAGCATTTGCTGCGAGTGGATCGCGAAATGCCGCTGCGGATGCCAGCCGAACTGCAGGATGCCATGCTCCGCCGAGTGGAGGAGCGTTTGTCCGGGGTGAACATGGTGCTGCTGTCCGACTACGGCAAAGGCTTGTTCGATGAGCGTTTTACGCCCGCGGTCATTGCGCTGAGCAAGAAAGCCGGTTGCCCCGTCATTGTGGACCCGAAGACCACGGATTATACCATTTACCGCGGAGCGACACTCGTGAAACCCAATCGCAAGGAGTTTGAGGGCGTGACAGGGCAGAGCTTCGACCCCGCCGAGCCTGACTTTGCGGATAAGGCCGTGGCTGCGGGGCGTGCCGTGTGCAAGAAATACGGTGTGGAGAACCTGCTGGTTACGCTCAGTGAGTACGGTATGCTCTACATCCCCGGTAATGAGGCGGAAAGCTACAAGTGGATTCCCACGGAGGCGAAGGAGGTGTTCGATGTCTCCGGCGCCGGTGATACCTCGCTGGCTGTGCTCGGTGCGGCTCTGGCCACGGGTGTTTCCATGAAGCAAGCTATGAAGATTGCCAATGCCGCCTCCGGTATTGTGGTCGGTAAGTTCGGTACGGCTTGCGTTACTTGTGAAGAGCTTAAGAATAAACTTGAGCATAAGGAAAATACGCCTGTGCTCAGCGTAGAGGCAGCCAAAGCCTTGGCTGAGGATTTGCGCGCACAGGGGCTCATCATCGGCTTCACGAACGGTTGCTTCGATATTCTGCACCCCGGGCACCTCAGCTCCTTCGAGCGCGCTCGTGACCTGTGCGATGTGCTCTTTGTCGGCCTCAATAGTGATGCCTCCGTGCGTCGCCTCAAAGGCCCGACCCGCCCCGTTAACAATGAGCAGGCGCGCTCCGCCATGGTTGCAGCGCTCAAGCCTGTTAACTATGTCGTTATTTTCGAGGACGATACAGCACTGCCGCTTATCGAGCAGTTGCGCCCGGATGTCATCGCCAAAGAGGGCTACCCGCTGGAGCGTTGGCCGGAGGGGCAGCTGGTGGAATCCTACGGCGGTAAAGCCGTGGAGCTCCCCCGCGTAGATGGTTTCTCTACTACTTCCATTGTCAACAAAATCAACAACTGATGCGCCATGAACAGCGAGTGGATTAAAAATGAGTTGAAGGGCGTTGCGGATTCCATGTGCGCCATGGCTGAACAGGCAGATGTGCTGTTGGCCATTGCTGATGCCTGTGCGAAGGCGCTCAAGGCCGGGCGCAAGGTGATGTTCTGTGGCAATGGCGGCTCCGCTGCGGATTCTCAGCACTTGGCTGCAGAGTTCGTGGGGCGCTACAAGATGGAGCGCAAGGCCTTGAACTCCATCGCGCTCACGGTGGATACCTCCATCCTCACCGCCATCGGCAATGATTACGGGTATGATGATGTCTTCCGCCGCCAGGTGGAGGGCTTGGGGCAGGAGGGGGATGTGCTCATCGGCCTGTCCACCAGTGGCAACAGCCGCAACGTGCTGCTCGCATTCGAGCAAGCGCGCAGCATGGGCATCACTACGGTAGCTTTCACCGGTTGCGGTGGCGGCAAAATGCAGCAGCAGGCTGACCTCTGCTTGGCTGTGCCCGCCGGGGTGACCAATCATATTCAGGAGCTCCACATCACCTGCGGGCACCTCGTCTGCGAAATGGTGGAAAAAGCAATGTATGCCTAAGCGCCGCGTCCTCTTCCTTGACCGTGACGGTACCATCAACATCGATAAACATTACGTTTATCGAACGAAGGATTTTGAGTGGGTGCCCGGCATCGTGGAGCTTTGCCGGGCTGCTGTTGCTGCCGGGTATGAGCTGGTCATTATTACCAACCAGTCAGGTATAGAGCGCGGGTATTTTACGGAGGCGGATTATGCAGTGTTTACGCACTTCCTGCGCAACTCCTTTGCGGAGCAGGGTATCCCCATCTTGGATGTGCTGCACTGCCCCTACCTCAAGCATGAGGACCGCAAACCCTCGCCCGGGCTGTTCCTACGAGCCGCTGCGCGCTGGGGCATTGACATGACTGCCTCCGCCTCGCTGGGGGATAAGCCTCGCGATGTGGAGGCCGGGCACCGCGCCGGTGTAGGGCGTAACTATCTACTGAGTACTGATGCGGAAAGCCCCTTAGCAACAGCCGTGGTGGCGGATCCGCGTGAGCTGATTGCCGAACTTTAACCGATTTTTTTTCGATATGAGCCAAAAGAAGATTCTGATTATCAAACTGGGTGCCTTGGGTGACTTCGTGATTGCCATCGGTAACATGATGGAAATCAAACGCATGCACCCCGATGCAGAGTTCACGCTGATGACCAACTCCGCTTTCCTCTCCATGGCAAAGCAGATGGGCATGTTCTCGGATTACATCATTGATAATCGTGTTTCTTACTTCAATCTCCGCGCCCAGTGGAAGCTGTTGAGCTCTGTTACGAATGCGCGCTTTGACCGCATTTATGACTTGCAGTGCGTCAGCCGTACGGATAAAAAATACTTCCGTATGATTAAGCTCTTTTCCAAAGCTCCTTACGAGTGGGTGAACCTGAGCAAACAGGAGCTCCGCCGTGTTTCTTCCAAATTCGGCTCTGTGACAAAAGAAAAGTTTGAGTTTACGCCGAAGACCACGGACCTCCGCTTCCTGCACGGTGAGAATAAGCACTTCCATGAATTGCCGCAGAAGTTCGTGCTGCTCATCCCCGGTTGTTCCCCGAACCATCCGTACAAGCGCTGGCCTATCGCTTATTATTCTCAGCTCGCTCAGCGGCTTGCGGAGCGTGGCATCTCTTCCGTGGTCATCGGCACCAAGGCGGAGGAGGCGGAGGTGTCCGCCATTTGCGCCTCTAGTGACAAAGCCGTCAGCATGCTCAATAAAACCTCCCTCTTGGATATCCCGGATTTGTGCGTGCGCGCCCTCGCCATTGTGGGTAATGATACCGGCCCCTCGCACATGGCTGCGTTCTCTTGCCAGCCCACTATCGGCATTTATGACAAACGTACCGCTTGCGGCGCCCTCCGTGGCCCCAAGTCTGTCAACCTCATCTCCCCTGACACCATCGAGAAAATCACCGTCGATATGGTCTGGGAAAAACTCCTCGAGTTCGGTATCTGACATCTCTACCGGAGCTTTCTTTCATCAGCTCGTTCTCTTGCGGCAGAGGGAACGAGCTGTATTACTTCAAAAACGGTCACTGAACTCCGGCTTCTTTCTGCCGTTAAAGGCTGAATTTATGACATTTTTAACTTGACAATCAATCGAAAAATATTAGAATCGAATTCGATGAATGCCAATGATTTGCTTCAGCTTCTAAAGACTGCAATTGTAGAAAACACAGATGTGCTGCCTCGAAGTGGGAACGTAAAGGTCATAGAGAAGTTTTTACTTAATGAAAGTACTAACTATATCGACTACCAACTGACACCAAACGAAACAACCCCGGTATCTATCGGTATATCTGCCGTTGTAAAAATTGATGACGAGATATTAAACACTCATGAATTCCCTCCTTTTTTAAAGCAGTGTTCTGTTTGGGAAGAATCACCATTAGATGATAAGCAAGCATATTATGTATTAATATACAGTCAGTTATTGCATGAGCTTACGCAAAAAGAACAACCTATAGCTGAATATAAAATATCATTACATCGTTTTTTATTCCACACGCTCAAGAAGAAAGATTCAATAATAGCTTGTGAAAAAATTAACGGTCACGGAAGACATTTTAATAGGAGAATAGTTTGTAAGCTGTACAAGATAAATAATATAGAAGATGAAGAAGAAGTTCGTCAGGCTAAAAATAAGTGTATTGAAATCATCAAAGCGATGTGTAGTCGCATGACGGAGCTCATAGAAAAATATAAAAAAATGAGAGATAACAATGATGACCCCGATAAGCTCATCGTGAAGTCTCTGCGAGAATCCTTGTTAGAGTGCAACAGCGACGAAAAATTAATTAACTCAACAGCGAATGATATATTTAACCAAATTACGAACAATGGTAGCCTCAGTGAAAATGCAGATTTTACAGAATTGTTTCTGAAACTTCCGCGAGAAAAGAGAGAACAATACTATGAACAAGTATGGCAGGGAATAACTCCTTCAAAAACATCTACAATGAGCAATAAAAAAACGTCCAACCAGAAATCGCTTTCCATTCCCTACTCCCGCAATCGCATATTGTTCGGTGCGCCGGGTACGGGTAAGAGCTATGTGCTGAAACAGCAGGCGGAGGAGTTTTTCAAGCCTGAGAATGTGGAGCGCGTGACTTTCCACCCGGAGTACAGCTACTTTGATTTCGTAGGCTCCTACAAGCCGAAGATGGAGGGTGAGGGCGAAGCGGAGCGCATTAAGTATCGCTTTGTCCCCGGTCCGTTCATCCGCATTTTGAAAGAAGCTTTGGCTCACCCGGAGCAGGATTATCTGCTGGTGATTGAGGAAATCAACCGTGCTCGCGTGGCTGCCGTGTTCGGTGATGTGTTCCAACTGTTGGATCGTAATGCGGACGGAGCAAGTGAGTATGGCATCAGCCCGTCTGAGGAGCTGAAAGACCATTTGAAGAAGGCATTGAAAGAGCATTCGAAGATTGTGGATATTGATAAACTGCAGATACCTGCCAATCTGTACATTTGGGCAACCATGAACAGTGCGGACCAAGGTGTGTACCCCATGGATACCGCCTTCAAGCGCCGTTGGAACTTTGAGTACCAAGGCATTGATGAGGGGCGGGAAAAGGTGTCTGGTACGCATGCCGACGCTTGGCACAGCCTGCGCGAGAACATTAACATGCTCTTGCAGGAGGCAGGCGTGAATGAAGATAAGCAGATGGGCCCCTTCTTCATGAGCCCGAATGAATTGAATTGCAGTGCTGCGGATTTCTTGGCTGCGTTTAAGAATAAGGTCATCATGTACCTGTTTGAGGATGCCGCCAAGCACAAACGCGACCAGGTGTTCCGAGCTAAGGCTCAAGGCAAGCGCTATTCGGAAGTTTGCGCACTGTGCGGAGAGAATACGTTGAACGCAGCCTCCATTCTTCGCGATGTATTCGGGGTGGAGACAGCGAATTCTACATCTGAAGTGACTCAGGAATGAGCTGTTTGAAGCCATCGCCACATTTACGCTCCCTCACGTGGGTGAGGGAGCGCCAAGCCTGCACGCATGAGCAAATGCGCCACTTGTTCGGCTGCTCGAATGCTGCCGAATTTCAGCACGTGCTCAATGAGTTGCTGCGCGACAACATTATCCGCTGCAAAAATGCAGCCGATACCGCCACGGAGGCCGGCGCGGAGGATGCTGCCGGTGAATATATAGCGGGCAGGGGAGATTATGCCTTTGCCTACGTGGGCTTGCTGTGCCACCATGGGCATTTGGTGTATGTGCTGCCCAAGTATGCGGATGATGCGGCGCTGGAGCACCCGTGCAGGGTGGCGCCGGATGAAGAATCACCGGCGGAGTGGGTGGCCACGCTGTCATTGTTGCTGCGGGTGATTCAAAAGTACAAGAGCAAGTACGAAAAAGAGCTGACGGATGCCCCACGCAAGCACCAAACGCCCAGCTACTTGGCCTTGCTGGTCAGCATTGTGATGGATTACGCGGAAAACGGTGAGTACCGGGATGATGAGTACCTGGTTCGCCTGAATGGGGGCGGTAGAATCATGTGGGAGCGCACCATACACACCACAACCCCGCATTTGCAAGATGATGCCCCCATTTACATGGACACGGTGAACCGCCGTTTGGTGGATGCGGAGGACCACTTCATCACCCGCTTGCACCGCGTGGTGGTGAAGGAGTGCTGCCACCGCTTGCAGCAGTTCGGCTTGGTGCAGCTGCTTAACTTGCCCATGGTGGATGCCGCGGAGGAAGCTGTGGAAAGGCTGGGTGATACGGCGTACCTCATTCACAGTGTGGAGGGTGAGCTCGGGAATCAGTTTGACTCGCGCAGGCGCCGTATTTTGCACTTGCTGCTTGATTATCTGAAAGATTGCTGCTATGAGTCCACTCTGAATGATGCGACTTACACCTTCGGCAGCAATTGCTTTAACCAAGTGTGGGAAGATGTGTGCCGCTGCACCCTCGGCAAGGATGTGAAGGAGCTGTTCCTCATCAGCCCGCCGCTGTGGGAGGTGAACGCCGATGGCGGTAAAGCGGAGCCCGCGGCCGTGCAATCCCTCAAACTGGATATGCTCTTTTTGGAGGGGGATAGCGCCTACGTGCTGGATGCCAAATATTACATGCCCTACCGCAATGGCGAAAACGCTTGCTGGGCCGGCCTCCCCGGCGTGGGCGATGTCACCAAGCAATTCCTGTACCGCCAAGCGATTCTCAGCCCCAATGCGCTGGAGAAAATACCCTCTCGCCCGTCGCCGGAAAAGGCGTACAATGCCTTCCTGATGCCTCAATCAACTTCGGCTCCTGCGGGGGTAGCCGTACAGCATTTTGCCGGGGTGACGATGCCGCTCTTCCCCCGCAGCCGGGTGGATGCTTTCCGCCTGGCACCCGCCCCACTCTATGAGGCATACCTGCATAGTATGGAGTGCGCGAGTATGCGTGACGCCCTGCGTGTTGCCCTACACGAAAAACAGGCTGATTTCGCCTAGCACGGTTGCCCCCGCTCGATAAATCGGAATTTGAAGAACAGTTTGCGAGCCGTAGGCGAGCGGAATTTGAAGCCCCGATAGGGGCGAAAGACAGTAGCCGGTGGTGGAGTCGCGCAGCGACGAAACCACCGGTAGGCTCCCCCCCTAATATTCGAGCCCGGAGCGACGGAGCGATAGCGACAGAGTGGAGGCCGACAGAATGCGATGCTT